>ERZ778516.1125-NODE-1125-length-21152-cov-13.905816_pt1 | contig 21152 bp, 17 predicted proteins | sample MGYA00510342_ERZ778516 | MGnify/ENA primary metagenome ERZ778516 (study PRJEB29527, sample SAMN07138961) | mouse gut metagenome | material: feces | host: mouse | place: China:Nanjing | collected 2016-01-25 ... | reverse complement strand
GGCTTTCCAACTGTTTTTGTAAAATCTCCACTGTAACATTGGAGGTTCTGTTTCCCGATGTATCTGTAAGGATAAACTGGCTGACCGGTGCCTGTTCCGGCCTCTTATCCGGCCTGACCAGATCACGCACCCCGTCCCATATCCCCAGCAGGCCGAAGCCTGCCATTCCAAGCCCGATCAGGAGTCGGACAATGCCGATCCCTTCCTTCATTTCAGCAAGTCCGATCACGATCAGACCAAAACCCAGAAATGCCCCGTAGCCTCCCAATATAAGAGGCGTCAGCCGCAGCCGTTTTCCTGTTCTGTTATTTTTTCTCATCATCTGCTCCCTGCCAGCTTTCTCATTTTCCTGTTCTGCCGGCCTGTTCCTGAAATCCCACATGAAAAGCCAGACCAGTCTGTTCCTGAACCTTTTCAAGCAAGTCGCTCCCTGCGGCCGTCTTTGTCAGCAGCATAAAGCAGACCGGCTCCTGCCCCAGAATCAGCAGGGCTTTCTGATCTTTGTGGACATATGCCATCTGCAAAGGAAAATCGCCCAGATCTACCAGTTCCGGATGGTCCGAGAGCGGTTGAAAATCATCCTTGATCCGGTCAGCTATGTTTTGGAAATACTCCATCGAAAACTCTGCGGGGAAAAAATCGCTGAACAGGCAGGTTGGTTCATGCGTATGTTCGTCCCGCGTCATTTCTTCCCATTCCTGAATCGCATGGATTGCCAGAAATAATCCATATCCGTCCAGGCTGCGGTGAAATCGGGGACCCCGTTCCAGCTTATGGACATTCAAAGGAGCGTGTATGAAAGGGATATTCAACCTTTTCCAGTATTTCTGATAAGCCTCCGCTGCCCTTCGCTTTCCCTCCTCATCCTCTTCCTCACAGGCAGTTGCCAGTTCATCCTCATATTCCCAGGCCATTTCTTTGGGGTCATTCTCTTCCCATGTGTATAAATCGCCGGAAGTTTTTCTCTTTTGTATCCCAATGATATCTCCCTCTCCGGGAGAAAGAAAAAATCCCAGATAGTTTCCCTCACAGTGGAGAAGTTCCAATGGACGTAAATAACCGCTGATGACTAACAGGTCTGCCATATGGCAGTAAATATCCCGAATGGGAATGGGTAGTTTTACATGGAGCCGCTTCTCTGCCGCCAGGATTTCATCCTCTGAACAGCACTTCCATTTTTTCAGGTCGTCCATAAGTTTCGGGCTGATGAACTGCCTTAGTATCTTCAGTTCTTTTTCGATTGCATACATATGTTTCACCTTTTAAACAGGCCCGCCTCCTGCATTTCCTTTTCCTCTACTCTTTTCCTGCCCTGTCCGTTCCGGGACCAGAACAGCATTCCATATTGCACATTTGACACCTAAAAATACAAAAATCCGTAAATAAATATGGCCGAAACAAACACTTGCGCGATAGTCAAAAGCCCTGTTATCCATGTTTCAGGAACATCCCGTAATACAATCCTGTTCCAAATCGAAACAGCAAAAAAATATATGACAAAGCAGACAACCATACCAACACCCGCCTTTAATACGCCATATTGTTCTATCTTACGCAAAAGGCACTGATAACCAAAGAATACAAATAAAACCGGTGAAATTGCATGGCAGATACCAAAAACAATGCTGAGGATTTTATAACCCGTATTTTCTATCAGGCTACCTGTCACTATAAAAGCGTAAAAGAGTTGGAAAAGCGTAAATACAACTCCGAGTATCATTGCAATCCAGTGCAGCATATGTGCTCTCCTCCTTATATTATGGAAAAAAATCAATCACCCAAAATCAAACAGCGACAGCTGGTTGGATTCCGGCAGTCCTTCCAGAAGTCCCAGATCTCCCATCAGGTCAATGACAGTCTTGCTCAGTTTGCTCCGCTGGCGCAGGTCATCCCGGGATAAAAACGGTCCCTGCGCTGCCGCTTCCACCAGCTGATCTGCCGCCTTGTCCCCCAGTCCGTCAATGGTGGACAGCGCTGGCATCAGTTTTCCGTCAATGATCTGGAACTTGTGCGCCTCCGCCCGGTAAATATCCACCTTCAGAAATTCAAAACCGCGGGCATACATCTCCTGAACACTTTTCATATCCTTCAGCGTATCCTGCTCCTTTTTGGACAGCGTATCGCTTCTGCGCTTATAATCCGCCATATAATATTCCAGACGCTCCCGCCCCTGACACATGATCTCATAGTCAAACGCCGATGCGCGGATGCTGAAATAAGCGGCATAGTAAGCCAGCGGATAATTGATCTTGCACCAGGCGATCCGCCACGCCATCATGACATAAGCCGCCGCATGAGCCTTGGGAAACATGTATTTGATCTTCTTACAGGACCAGATGTACCAGTCCGGCACTCCGTGCTCCGTCATAGCCTGCTCCCATTCCGGCTTCAGCCCTTTTCCCTTCCGTACACTTTCCATAATCGTAAAGGACTGTTCACTGTCCATCCCCATACCGATCAGATAGACCATAATATCATCACGGGTACAGATCGCTGTGGAGATCGTCGCTTTGCCCTCCTGAATCAGTGTCTGCGCATTCCCAAGCCACACATCTGTTCCGTGAGCCAGACCTGCAATCCGCACCAGATCGGAAAAATGAGTCGGATGCGTGTCAATCAGCATCTGCATGGCAAATTCCGTTCCAAACTCCGGAATGCCAAGAGAGCCGAGCTTTATACCGCCGATATCCTCCGGCTTAATGCCCAGTGCGTCGGTATTCTGGAACAGGGACATGACTTCCGGGTCATCCAGAGGTATCCCAGTCGCGTTGATTCCGGTCAGGTCCTCCAGCATACGAATCATGGTTGGATCATCATGCCCCAGAATATCAAGCTTTAAAAGATTGTGATCAATGGAATGATAGTCAAAGTGTGTCGTTACAATATCCGTCGTCATATCATTTGCCGGATGCTGAACCGGCGTGAACGAATAGATCGTCTCTCCCATCGGAAGGACTATGATGCCGCCCGGATGCTGCCCCGTGGTCCGCCGGATGCCGGTACACCCGGTAACAATCCGGTCAATCTCACAGTTCCGTTTGCTGGTTCCCCGTTCTTCATAATAGCGCTTCACGTAGCCAAACGCAGTCTTGTCTGCCAGAGTTCCGATCGTCCCTGCCCGATAGGTCTGGCCGGAACCGAAGATCACCTCTGTATATTTATGCGCCTTGGACTGATAATCTCCGGAGAAATTCAGGTCAATATCCGGCTCTTTATTTCCTTTGAAACCAAGAAATGTTTCAAACGGAATATCAAACCCCTCTTTATTCAGTTTCGTCCCGCATTCTGGACAGTTTTTATCCGGCATATCGCAGCCCGCCATACCGGAGAATTTTTTCACTTCCTCCGAATCAAAATCGCTGTAATAGCAGTTGGGACAGATATAATGGGGACTTAACGGATTTACTTCGGTAATTCCTGCCATGGTGGCTGCAAAAGAGGAGCCGACCGAACCCCTGGATCCCACCAGGTACCCGTCGTCTACGGACTTCCACACCAGCTTCTGGGCAATGATGTACATGACTGCAAAGCCGTTCCCGATGATCGACTTTAATTCTCTCTCCAGCCGCTCCGTCACGATTTCCGGCAGTTTCTCTCCATACAGCTCATGAGCTTTTTCATAACAGATCTTCCGCAGGGTCTGATCCGAATCCGGGATGACCGGAGGACATTTGTCCGGACGGACCGGCGACAGATGTTCACACATATCCGCGATCCGGTTGGTGTTGGTGATCACCACTTCCTCTGCTTTTTCCGTTCCCAGAAATTCAAATTCCTTCAGCATCTCCTCCGTGGTCCGAAGATACAGCGGCGCCTGCTGATCCGCATCCGAAAAGCCCTTGCCTGCCATGATAATCCTCCGGTATACCTCGTCCTCCGGATCGATAAAATGCACATCGCAGGTTGCAACGACCGGCTTCTGAAATTCTTCTCCCAGCCGGATGATCCTGCGGACATTTTCCCGCAGATCCTCTTCTGAGCGCACCGGACTTTTCTCATCCCGCAGCATAAACGCATTGTTGCCCAGAGGCTGGATCTCCAGGTAATCATAGAACTCCACGATCCTTGCAATGTCCTGGCTGGGAGCGCCTCTTAAGATCGCCTGATACAGCTCTCCCGCTTCACAGGCAGAACCGATGATCAGTCCCTCTCTGTATTTTTGCAGCTCGCTTTTGGGGATCCTGGGCCTTCTGGCAAAATAATCCAGATGGGACATGGACACCAGCCGGTACAGATTCACCCGCCCGATATCATTTTTCGCAAGGATGATGATGTGAAAGGTCGGAAGCTTTTTGATCGCCGCCGTATTCGCCTTTCCCAGCTCATTGACCTCATCCAGCGTGTTTATGTCTCTGGCCCTGAACATTTCCAGAAATTTCACAAAGATATCCGCCGTACATGCCGCGTCATCCACCGCCCGGTGATGATGATGCAGCGGGATATTCAGCGCTTTTGCCACATTGTCCAGCTTGAACTTGCTCAGATTCGGCAGCAGAAGCCGCGCCATTGACACCGTATCCCCCACGGTAAAATCCGTCTCAATGCCCATCCGGCGGCAGTTTTCTTCAATAAATCCTGCATCAAAGGAAGCATTGTGCGCGATCAGCACACAGCCCTCGCAGAATTTCAGAAATTCCGGAAGAACGTCCTCAATGACCGGGGCATCCAGAACCATCTCGTCGCTGATACTGGTCAACTGTTCAATCTCAAAGGGAATCGGTTCCTGCGGATTTACAAAAGTGCTGAACCGTTCCGTAATCTTCCCCTGTTCCACCTTCACGGCGCCGATCTCAATGATCCGGTTATTCACCGCGCTGAGCCCCGTCGTCTCCAGGTCAAATACCACACAGGCGCTGTCAAGGCTCTGTCCCCGGGAATGCTCCACCACTTCCTTCAGGTCGTCTACCAGATAGCCTTCCACTCCGTAGATCACCTTAAAATCCTCGTCCTTGGAAATGGTATGGCTTGCCTCTGTAAATGCCTGGACACAGCCGTGGTCCGTGATTGCAAGCGCCGGCATTCCCCAGGCCTTTGCTCTCTTTAAAAGGACCGATGCATCTGTCACGCCGTCCATGTCGCTCATCTTCGTGTGGCAGTGAAGCTCCACGCGTTTTTTATAAGAATAATCCATGCGGGATGTGGTAAAATCCGCCGTCTTCTTAATCCCCACCACGGAACTGATGGTCAGCTCATGATCAAACCGGTCCAGCGTTGTCATACCCTTCAGCTTTACAAAATTTCCCTTCTGGAGCTTTTCTCTGATGTCCGGAAGCACTTCATTTTTCGCAAACATCTTTACATGAATCGTATCGGTAAAATCCGACACCGTCAGGGTGATGATCGTCCGCTCGCCGCGGATCTCCCGTTCTTCCACATTTAAAAGTTTCCCGCGGACCGTCACCTCCCCCATCTCCTCGATCACCTGATCCAGCGTGATCGGCTCGTCTTCAAAGTCCCGTCCATAGAGCACATCCGGATTGTCGCTTCTGCGGGCTCCAAAACTCCGGTCGCTCTTTGCATATCTGTGCTCTCCAAAAGACTTTCCCCCGGCCTTTCGGCTGCTGCCTTCTTTTGTTTTTTGAGATTCTTTTTCTTTCTGCCCTGTCCGGTCGGCTTCCTGCTTTGCCTCCGCCTTCCTGGCCTTTTCCTTTCTCAGGTTTTCCGTCAGGAAACTGATCCGCTGCTTTAACTCCGCCTCGCTCTTTTCCATGCTCCTGCTCTCGCCGGACTCCAGATATTTCACATCCACCTTAACACGAAAACCGCAGCGCTCATTCAGTACCCGGTCCAGAATCCGAAGCAGGTCGTCCACCGCTTCTTTGTCATAGATTTTATCTGATATTCCGACCGTCATGGTATTCTCGTCCGGAAACTCCACTCTGGCGTTCTTCATAATGCTTCGTTTATACGGGCTGTACGCTGCAAGCTCGGTCAGAACGCTGTCCTCGTACACATCCCACAGCTTCTGCGGCGTATACTGTCCGGATAAGAGAAATTTTTCAAAAATATGTACCTGCACCCTCCGGCAGCCGAAGATCTGCCGTCGGATCTGTTTTGCCAACTGAAAAAGCTGATCTTTGGCAATCAGCTTTTTACTCGTAATATAAACTCTGAATACATCCTGCTTCGAAGTCATGGAGACTCTTGTCACCATAACCTGTTCCAGCAGGCTGTGCACCGGTCCGTCCACCTGCAGGGTACGAAACACTTCAAAAAAAGGCCGTTCATTCATTTTTCCAGTTCTCCAGCTCCTTCCTGAGCGCACTTAAAAGCTCGCTCTCCGGCAGCTTCTTCACCACTTCTCCATGTCTGATCAGAAGTCCTTCGCCGATCCCTCCGGCAATGCCGATATCCGCCTCTTTCGCTTCTCCGGGACCATTGACCACACATCCCATCACCGCCACCTTAAGATCCAGCGGATATTCTGCCGCCATCGTCTCCACCTGGTTGGCAAGGCTGATCAGGTCGATCTTCGTCCGTCCGCAGGTCGGGCAGGACACCACCTCAATGCCGCCCTTTCTAAGTCCAAGCGTCTTCAGGATCAGCTTTGCGGATTTGATCTCTTCCACCGGATCCCCGGTCAGGGACACCCGGATCGTATCCCCGATCCCCTGGCTTAAGATGATGCCAAGCCCCACTGCAGACTTGATATTTCCGGAAAACAGGGTTCCTGCCTCTGTGATTCCCACATGCAGCGGATATACCGTCTGACCGGCGATCCGCTCATGCGCCTTTGCACACATCATCACATCCGAGGATTTGATGCTGATGACCAGGTTGTCATACCCAAGTTCCTCGATCAGCCGGACCTTGTGAAGCGCACTCTCCACAATTCCCTCCGCTGTAACGCCATGGTACCTGTCTACCAGTTCTTTTTCCAGCGAACCGCTGTTAACGCCCACCCGGATGGGAATCTTCCGCTCTTTTGCAGTATCCACCACTGCCCGGATCCGTTCCAGGCTTCCGATATTTCCCGGATTGATCCGGATCTTGTCCGCGCCGTTCTCCATGGCGGCTATCGCCAGCCGATAGTCAAAATGGATGTCCGCCACGAGAGGAATCGAGATCTGCTTTTTTATCTCCTTCAGCGCCAGTGCGGCTTCCATCGTCGGCACCGTACAGCGAATGATCTCACAGCCTGCCTTTGTCAGCTTTCTGATCTGGGAAACGGTCGCTTCCACATCTTCTGTCCTCGTATTTGTCATGGACTGGATCAGGATCGGATTGCCTCCTCCGATGACCCGGTCGCCAATCTGCACAGTCTTTGTATGTTCCCGATACATCTTTGACACGCTCCTTTCCTTTAATACCGTCTCATTCGTTCACGCTCCCGTTCGCGTTCGTATTCCATACGTCTTTTTACACTGTATTTATTCACGCTCAGAACCAGCCCGATCTCAATCATCAGAAACACGGTCGCCGTACCTCCGTAGCTGAAGAACGGCAGCGTCACGCCGGTGGTCGGAAACAGATTCGTCACCACCATCAGGTTCAATATGACCTGCAGCGCTATGTGGGACAGAACTCCAATGGAGATCATCCGCCCCAGCAGATCCTCCGCCAGCTGTGATACGGTGTAGATCCGGTACAGCAGATAGATGAACAGCAGAATGATCAGCCCGGCCCCGAAGATCCCGAGTTCCTCGCAAATGATCGCAAAGATATAGTCGTTATAGGGCTCCGGTATCTTGCCCAGCTTCTGGATGCTGTTGCCCAGTCCTCTGCCCCACAGGCCGCCGGAACCGATGGCATACAGCCCCTGAAGGGACTGAAACGCCTTATCCTGTTCATATTCATACGGATACAGCCATGCACGGATCCGGATCAGACGGAAATTGTTCTCCATCTGCAGCGGATCCAGACTCTTCACATAATACAGAACTCCTGCCACCAGCGCCGCGACTGCCGCGCCGCACAGGATGAATTTCCACTGTTCCGGATGCACCACGTAGATCATAAACACTGCCGTTCCGAGCAGAATCGCCGCCGTACTCATGTTATTGCTGATCTTCAATATCATCGCAGATACAATCGCCGGGGGAATGATCAGCTGGAGCATGTATTTCCAGCGTCTCAGACGGTGCCTGCGGATCACGATGAGCGTCGCCATGACAACGATCATGAGAAGCTTGACCGGTTCTGCCACCTGGAACTGTACCGGACCGATCCTGAGCCATCTGGTCGCTCCCTTTACCGTGACCGCAATGGAAGGCACTTTCAGAAGCAGCACCAGCACGATGCACGCCAGATAACCGGGCAGCGCAAAGATGCACCAGAAATGGTAATTCACGCAGGATACCAGAAGCATGACAATGATTCCAAGAATACTGTAGGTCACCTGGTTCTTCAGCAGACACATGGGATCATGGTTATACGCCTGGCTGAGCCCTGCCGTATAATAGCTGGCGCTGTAGATCATGATGAATCCGAATATCATGACAAAGAACAGCACCACCAGCAGGTTGGTATCCAGTCCGTAAAGACTGAACTGAAAGAGGCGCTCCTTCCTTCTTCCTGCCATCCTCAGGCCCCCTGTCTTTCATAGCGGCAGAATGTATACTCCAGATCAAAATAAGTCTGCTCCGCGCTTTCGCCGGTCAGCTTCCACTCCGGCATCCGGTCGATGTTGGGAAAATACGCATCGGCTTCGTAAGAATGGGCGATCTTCGTCACATGCGCCACGTCGCAGCAGGGCAGAAACTGCTGATAGATGCTGTCCCCTCCAATGACATACACATCCTCCGACGGATATTTTTTCAGTTCCTCCAGAACGGCTTCCACAGAGTGCAGCACCACTGCGCCCTTTGCCTGATAGCCGGTATTTTTTGTCAGCACAAGATTGGTACGGTTCTTAAGCGGAAGGCCGTTCGGAAAACTCTCCAGCGTTTTTCTGCCCATCACCACTACCTTCCCGTTCGTCTCACGGCGGAAGAATTTCATATCCTCCGGAATGCTCACCAGAAGCCGGTTCCGGTATCCGATTCCCCAGTTCTGATCCACTGCCACAATTAGATTCATCTGTCCGCTTCCTTTCATTTATTCAGACTTCTGTTCTGACCTGCCGACGCGCATGCCCGCCATGGGGCTCTGTCAGCAGACGCCTGAACAGGCATCTTTATACTGCGACTGGTATATTCTTTACCTGCGGGCCTGCCTGATAGTCTTCCACCAGAAGGTCGTCCGTTGTAAATGCATAAAAATCCTTCACCTCCGGGTTCAGAGTAACCCGGGGGGCGGGATGGCATTCCCTCCCGATCAGTTCCTTTATAATGTCCACATGCCGGTCATAGATATGTGCATCCGCGATCACATGCAGAAGCTCTCCCGGTATCATACCGCATGTCTGCGCCACCATCATCAGAAGAATCGCATACTGGCATACATTCCAGTTATTCGCCGTCAGCACGTCCTGAGACCGCTGATGCAGCACCATATTCAGAGTCAGCCTGTCCTCTCCCCTGCCCTGGGTCACATTATAAGTAACGCTGTAGGCGCACGGATAGAGATGCATCTCGCTCAGATCCTGATGTACATAGGTATTTGTGATGATCCGGCGGCTGAAGGGATGGTTCTTCAGGTCATAGAGTACCCGGTCCATCTGGTCCATCATGCCTTCTTTATATCTGCTCTTTACTCCGATCTGATAACCGTATGCTTTTCCGATGGAGCCTGTCTCATCTGCCCACTCATCCCAGATATGGCTGTTCAGGTCATGGATATTGGAAGATTTCTTCTGGTAAATCCACAGAATCTCGTCCATACAGCTTTTAAGCGCTGTCTTTCTGAGCGTGAGCGCCGGAAATTCCCTGCGAAGATCATAACGGGCGGTTACACCGAAGCGTTTGATCGTATAGGCAGAAGCGCCGTCTTCCCATTTCGGGCGGACCTTCTCTCCTTCGGTACTGGTTCCATGTTCCAGAATGTCCCGGCACATATGAATAAACAACTGGTCAGCATAGCTCATAGGCGGCTCCTCTCTCTTCCGGTGAATCAGGATATGACAAATATTATAATGCATATCCGGCAGAGACGCAATTAAAAATCTGTATGACTTTTCTACATTTCCATGATATTTTCTATTGTACTTTTTTGATGAATATTGTATCTTAGACATGATATTGTTGAAAAAAGACGTCTCCGAGAAAGGAAAAGGATATATCTATGGAAAATCGTTGGGAAAGCAGTCCGTCCATCATGGATATCTTTGGAACAAACGTGTTTAATGAAAAAGCCATGCGCCAGTACCTCCCGAAGAGCATCTACTACGAGCTCCGCAAGACCATCGAAGGCAGGAAAGAACTGGATCCGGCCATTGCGGATGTGGTGGCGGCGGCGATCAAAAAGTGGGCCATTGAAAAGGGAGCCACCCATTACACCCACTGGTTTCAGCCGCTTACCGGTTTTACCGCCGAGAAGCACGACTCCTTCATCACTCCCCCAAAGGAAGACGGTTCCGTCCTCATGGAATTTTCCGGCAAGGACCTGATCAAAGGCGAACCGGACGCCTCCTCCTTCCCTTCCGGAGGCCTGCGCGCCACGTTTGAGGCGAGAGGCTATACGACCTGGGACTGTACTTCTCCGGCTTTCGTCCGGGAGGACGCCGCAGGCGCCATCCTCTGCATCCCCACCGCCTTCTGCTCCTTCACAGGGGAAGCGCTGGACCAGAAGACGCCGCTTCTTCGCTCCATGGAGGCCGTTCAGGAGCAGGCTCTGCGGGTTCTGCGTCTGTTCGGAAATACGACCGCAAGAAAAGTCACGCCTTCCATCGGTGCGGAGCAGGAATATTTCATTATTGACCGTCAGAAATACCTGCAGAGAAAAGACCTGATCTACACCGGCCGCACCCTGTTCGGCGCCATGCCGCCCAAGGGGCAGGAACTGGATGATCATTATTTCGGCACCATCCGCCAGCGGATCGCCGCCTATATGCGTCAGGTCAACGAAGAATTATGGAAGATGGGCGTTCCTGCCAAGACCCAGCACAATGAAGTAGCGCCGGCGCAGCACGAACTGGCTCCCATCTATGCAGAAGCCAATGTAGCCGCCGACCACAACCAGATCATGATGCAGACCCTGAAAAGAGTGGCGAACCAGCAGGGACTGGTCTGTCTGCTCCATGAAAAGCCCTTCGCCGGCGTCAATGGCTCCGGCAAACACAACAACTGGTCTCTGACCACGGATGAGGGTCAGAACCTGCTGGATCCGGGACGCAGGCCCCACGAAAACCGGCAGTTTCTGCTCTTCCTTGCCTGCATTCTGAAGGCCGTGGACACCCACGCCGATCTGCTGCGGGAATCGGCTGCCAACGTGGGAAATGACCATCGGCTGGGCGCCCATGAGGCTCCGCCGGCCATCATCTCCGTGTTCCTGGGCGAACAGCTGGACGATGTGCTGCAGCAGCTTTTAAGCACCGGAAATGCAACGCACAGCTTCAGAGGCGGCACCCTTCACACCGGCGTAAAGACGCTTCCGGACGTTATCAGGGACGCCACCGACCGGAACCGTACCTCGCCCTTTGCCTTTACCAACAACAAATTTGAATTCCGTATGGTGGGTTCCCGGGATTCCATCTCCCCTTCCACCGTGGTCATCAATACGATCGTAGCGGAAGCACTGGCAGATGCCTGTGACATTCTGGAAAAGGCGGAGGATTTCGACACGGCCCTTCACGACCTGACCATCCAGTATATTGCCGATCACCAGAAGATCATCTTCGGCGGCAACGGTTATTCCGAAGAATGGGTGGAGGAAGCGGAACGCAGGGGCCTTCCGAACCTGCGTTCCATGATCGACGCCATACCGGCGCTTTTGACAGAGAAATCTGTCCGGATGTTCGAACGGTTCCATGTATTCAATGAATCCGAGCTTCACTCCCGGGCGGAAATCAAATACGAAAGCTACAACAAAGCCATCAATATCGAAGCCCGGACCATGATCGACATGGCAGTCAAGCAGATCATCCCGGCCGTAATCGGATATACCGGCACCCTGTCCGGCATTATCCAGTCCATGAACACCATCGGGGTGGAAGCTATTGTACAGACGGACCTTTTAAAAGAGATCACCACCCTTTTAAATCAGGCAAACGGCGCTGTACGGATTCTGCGCAGTGTAACGGAAGAAGCAGTCGGTATTGCAGACAATCACACCCGCGCCCATTTCTACCGCGATTATGTACTTCCTGCCATGGAAGCGCTCCGCCGTCCCATCGACAGGCTGGAGATGCTCGTAGATAAAGAAGTGTGGCCCATGCCCTCCTACGGAGACCTGCTGTTTGAAATCTAAGAGCTGAACCTGCACATAAACACATCCCGGCCTGCACGCTCAGCGCTCGTATGGAGTGAATCGGACAGAAAACCGGCTTTGTCTGCCTCATTCGGACACTTTGAGTCCGCCTGAGGCAGACAATGCCGATTCCCTGTCCGCTCCAATCCACACAGCGCTGCTGAGTGTGCAGGCCGGTTTTGCAGCATAGTCCCTGCTGCGTCTTTCGCCAGCCCTTCTATTTCCAGGATCCTTTCCGGTAGAAAAGGATTGACAGCACCGTGGCAATACTCCATCCGACAGGCCATGCACACCAGATTCCGACCGATCCGAACTGCCTGGAAAGAACGACTGCCAGCACGACCCGCAGGATCAGATCCGTAAAGGTTGATGCCATGAACTGCTTCATCATGCCTGCGCCCCGGAGAATCCCGTCTGCCACCAGTTTCACGGATACGATAAAATAAAACGGCGTGACAACAGAGAGGAAACGGGTTCCGGACTCCAGCGCAGAACCGGACGGATCGTCCATGAAGATGCAGATCAGGCGGCTGTTCCCCAGAAGATACAGAAGCACGATGGGCACGCACAGAATCCACACCATCTTCGCCGCTGCCCGAAACCCCTCCTTTACCCGCGAGGGTATGCCGGCGCCCAGGTTCTGCGCCGTGTAGTTGGACACTCCGTTCGCCAGCGTCGTAAGGGATGTGATGACCAGATTGTTCAGCTTGACTGCCGCCGCATATCCGGCGATCACGCCCGCCCCGAATCCGTTGATCACTCCCTGAATCACAATATTTCCAACGGAAATAAAGCTCTGCTGCAGGATGCTTGGCACTGCGATCATGGCAATCCGCCGGAAAAGCCTGGCAGAAAAAAGCGGCGCCTTTTCCTCCGCACAGATCCCGGACAGTCTCTTTCCTACAACCGTCACTGCCAGGACGCAGCTGACTCCCTGGCAGAGAAAGGTTGCCCACGCCACGCCGGCGACTCCCATATGGAACGCAGCGACAAACAGGATATCCACCGCGATGTTGGCCGTCGACGAGGCCGCCAGAAAGAAAAACGGCGTCCTGGAATCTCCCAGCGCCGAGAAAATCCCCGTCGATACATTATAAAAAAGCAGGAACGGAAATCCCCAGATGTAGATATCCAGATACAGCTTTGAGTCCGCAAAGATCGCCTCCGGCGTCCGGATCACCCGAAGCAGCCAGCTGCCGCCCAGCACGCCTGCTGTCACCAGAACTGCGCACAGGACCGCGCTGGCGATCATGGAGGTGGTGACCGCCGTCTTCATATTCTTATATTCTCTGGCGCCGAAGAGCTGCGAGACGATCACGGAGCATCCGATGTTGCATCCAAAAGCAAAGGCGATAAAGATCAGTGTGATCTCGTAACTGTTCCCCACCGCCGCCAGCGCGTTTTCTCCGATCAATTTCCCCGCCACAAAACTGTCTGCAATATTATACAGCTGCTGAAAGATGATGCTTCCAAACAGCGGCACGCAAAAATTCCACAGAACGGTCTCCGGCTTTCCTGTCGTCAAATCCCTGTTCATGGTCTGTCTCCTCTTTTCCTTGTATATTTTTCAGTTTTCTATTATACTTTCAACAGTTCAATTTGAAAAATATATGTTTGATATCATTGCCATAAGTATTTTATATGGCAGATGAGGTACGGAAAGGAACCGATATGAAGACCAGCTGCGAGTATTACCATGTTTTTTACTATGCCGCAAAATACAAAAACCTGACCCTGGCCGCCGGAGCGCTGCACAACAGCCAGCCCAATGTCTCCCGGACGATCCGGCTTCTGGAGCACGACCTGGGCTGTCAGCTTCTGATCCGCTCCAACCGCGGAATCTCACTGACCCCCGAGGGGGAACGGCTGTATTCTCATGTGAAGGTCGCCATGGAACAGCTCCAGTCCGCAGAGGAGGAGCTGAAGATGCTCACCGGACTCCATGAGGGCGTTGTCAGCGTGGGCGCCAGCGAGACCGCCCTCCACCTCCTCCTGCTCCCGGTCCTGAAGAAGTTCCGGGAATCGCACCCCCAGATCCGGATCCGCATCCAGAACCATCTCACGCTCCAGGCCATCGAATCGGTCCGGCAGAGTCTGGTGGATTTTGCAGTTGTCACCTCGCCCGCCTCCGTGTCAGACCCCCTGAAAAGCAGTTCTCTCATGCATTTTCAGGACATTCTCATCGGCGGAAACGCGTTTCAGAGCCTGTCTCAGACTCCGGTCTCCCTGCACGATATTCAGCACTGTCCGCTGGTCTGTCTGGGAGAGCACACGATGATCTATCATTTTTTTGATGATCTGTACCGGCGAAACGACCTGACTCTGAATCCGGAATTTGAAGCCGCCACCACCGATCAGATCCTGCCCATGGTAAAGAACAACCTGGGAATCGGATTTTTCCCGGAGAAAATGGCGCAGGAAGCGCTGGCATCCGGCGAGGCATGCCGGATCTGTCTGAAGGAAGAAATCCCCCGCCGGGAAATTTTCCTGATCGAAAACCGGGAACGTCCGCTGACCGTCGCCGCAGACGCCCTGAAAACGCTGCTGATTGAAAGCTCCTGATGCAGGAACTCCAAAATTTTTAAATTTTTTTATTATTTTCCAAAAATATACTGACATTTTCCGCTTTTTCATATATACTATCTATTAACAAAGCAGTTTTCCATTGTTTTGTATGGCAAATCTGCGGAGGACATATCCAGGCAACCGTTTTTCCGGCTGTCCGGTCATCGAACATCTTCGGGGGAAAGGAGGCAATACACGCAGGACCGGCAGTCCAGTCATATATTTCAGTCATTAGTATGCAGATTCAATGGTCACAGGAGGGACTGAATAAATGAAAAAGATTTTCGTTTTATGTTTATGTGCAATGTTGCTTACCGGATGCGACACCAGTACCAATCGAAATATGGGATCAGGCTTCGGATTTGGAGCCGTGGTCCATGTACAGGAGGCCGCTATATAGCCAGAACTGCTGCATGTGTCCCCTGACTGCCGGGGAACAGGTCCCAAAAAAGCGGTCCGTCATTCAGACGGACCGCTTTTTCCATGCAGTCAGTTGTGAACCTTTTTCAGCAGTTTTGCCAGTACAAACGGCATCCGAACGGCCGGTTTCCGTCTTCGTTCACATCAAATTCTATATTTACTATCCTTCTTTTTTCCTGTATAATAATACAAAAGTTACGGGATATCCGCCTGCCCGCCTTTTTTCCCTTCATGAATATACAGTTTTTTTGCAAGCAGCTCCAGGGTAAAAAGCACCGGCACCTGCGTGGTAAAATTGGTTTCGTCCGATATAACGGAAGGGACATGATAGGTAATGCTGCAGTCCGAGATCCTGGAAAGCGCAGAACCCGGATGATTCGTAATCGCGATCAAAGCCCCTCCCTGCTCTTTCATCTGACTGGCAAGGCGAATGGTATCCTGCGTACTCCCGGACTCGGAAAGTACGATCACGGCTGTTCTTTTTTCCAGTGTCTGCCGAAGAGAGGGCCATGGGCCTCCTATATAAAATGAAAAATATCCCATGTTGGAAAAATACCTTGCCCCATATTTGGCAAGAATCCCGGAAAAACCGGAACCGATAAATACAAACCATCTGGATTCCCGCAGAATGGCCAGCGCCTTCTCAATGCTTTCCCGAAAATCTCTGGAACCCATACGCAGCAGAAACCCCCGGAACGCGGTCTCGCCGGTATCTCCCAGTATGATTTTTTCTTTTTCCAGATGCTCTTTGTATCTCAGCTTGAACTCTGCATAACCTTCACAGCCCATCTTCCGGCAGAACCGCAGGACGGTTGCGGTAGAAACATGCGCTTCGTCTGCCAGTTCCTTAATCTTCATGCGTCCGATGTTCTCTCTGTGCCGGAGAATACAGTTATAGATCGAAAGCTCCAGTTCCGAAAGCTCCGACAGTATTTCATGTGTAAACATACAGGCTCCACCTCAGCAGTATAATAAAATTTATTATATAAGTTTCCACCTGTTTTGTAAAGAATAACCGCAAACATCCATGTCAAACTCACCAGAGGAGGTTAAGAAATGAATCTGTTCCAGCACGAACAAATCAGCCGCTTGAATGAAAGCGAACTTATTGTCTATAACTATGTTTTCTCGCATCTTGACGAAATAGCCGAGATGAATATACGGGAACTGGCCGCTGCCGCCGGCGTGTCCACTTCCTCCGTCATGCGTTTCTGCAACAAGACCGGATGCACCGGATATACCGAATTCAAATACTGGCTCCGCCAGTCACTGGAGCAGCAGCCGCAGGCAAATGTATATATGCACTCCGCAATCCCTGCAATCCATTATCTCCAGCAGATGTCCAGCAACCCGGATTTCAGCCGGAAGCTGAGCGAGGCCGCCGGACTGTGCCTTCAGGCACAGCAGATCCTCTTTCTCGGGATCGGGACCAGCGGTATCCTCGGCCAGTATGGCGCGCGCTTTTTTTCCAGTGTCGGACTCACTGCCTTTTCTGTTATGGATCCTTTTTATCCTTCTCCTGCGCGGGACATGTCCAACACCCTTCTGGTTGCCCTGTCGGTCTCCGGTGAAACCCCGGAGATGATCCGGCTTCTGGACGGCTATAAGAAGAAACAGGTAACCATCATCAGTCTGACCAACACCAGCCAGTCGACCATCGCCCGCATGTCAGACCTTAACTTTCCTTATTATATGCCTCTCGTCTATGCGTTTCCCAAGCTGGGCGGAGTAAACCTGACCACACAGATTCCGGCCATCTACATTCTGGAATCTTTGACATACCGGATCCGCTCCGAAAAAGAAAACGCCCGTCTGGAAAGCAAAAAAATGCCGAAAGAATAGGCGTTTCTGCTTTTTCTTTGTTTGTTTTTTTATGTAACAAATTTCAAACGTGCAAACATTTATCAAAATTGCCCGAAAATCTTAAATTTTCCTAAAAAATGTGGTATCATTCTATAAACGCAAGCGCTTACGTATACAAAATTTCCAAAAGGGATTTGATGTCAATGAAACTTTCAGAAGATTTTTTATGGGGCGGTGCAGTTGCAGCCCATCAGCTTGAAGGCGGATATGATCAGGGTGGAAAAGGAATCTCCATCGCAGATGTTATGACAGCAGGAGCCAACGGAGTAGATCGTCAGATTACCGATGGCATCCTTCCGGGACATAATTATCCAAATCATGAGGCGATCGATTTCTACACCAGATACAGAGAAGATATCCGGCTGTTCGCAGAGATGGGCTTTAAATGTTTCCGCACCTCCATCGCATGGACCAGGATCTTTCCCAACGGGGATGAGACAGAACCCAATGAAGAGGGTCTTCAGTTCTACGATGACCTGTTCGATGAGATGCGAAAATACAACATTGAACCGGTGATCACATTAAGCCATTTTGAGATGCCCTACCATCTGGTAACGGAATACGGCGGATGGCGCAGCCGGAAGCTGATCGATTTCTTTGTCCGGTTTTCCGAAACAGTGATGCGGCGTTACAGGGACAAGGTAAAATACTGGATGACCTTTAATGAGATCAACAATCAGGGAAATGTGGAACACGGATGGGCTGCATGGACCAATTCCGGAATCCGTTACAAAGAGGACGAGGATGTCCAGGCAGTGCTTCAGCAGGCAGTCCATTACGAGATGGTCGCAAGCGCCAGAGTCGTGAAGCTGGGGCATGAGATCAATCCGGATTTCCAGATCGGCTGCATGCTTGCCATGGTACCGTTCTATCCGAGGACCTGTTCTCCGGAGGATCAGCTGGCTGCTCTGACTGCCATGGAACACCGGCTGTATTATTACGGCGACCTGCATGTATTCGGAGAGTATCCGGCGTATATGGAGGCGTTCCGCAGACAGCACAATATGACTCTGGACATGACAGAGGAAGACCTTTCCTGCCTGAAAGAAGGCTGCGTGGATTACATTGGATTCAGCTATTACATGAGCGATACCATCAGCAGTACGAAAGTGGAAAACAGCCGGGAGACGCTCCTCGGACTGTACGCGGCGAAGAATCCTTATGTGAAGGCAAGCGACTGGGGCTGGCAGATTGATCCGAAAGGCCTCCGGTATTCCCTGAATCTTCTGTATCAGAGATACCATGTACCGCTTTTTATCGTAGAAAACGGATTCGGTGCATATGATAAAGCAGAAGAAGACGGCATTCACGATTCCTATCGCATCGACTATCTCCGGATGCACATTCAGGAGATGAAAAAAGCGATTGTCGAAGACGGTGTCCCGGTCATGGGCTACACTCCATGGGGCTGCATCGACCTGGTCAGCGCCGGAACGGGCGAGATGGAAAAACGTTATGGCTTTATCTACGTAGATAAAGACAACCAGGGCAGAGGAACCCTTGAAAGAAGGAAAAAAGATTCCTTTGACTGGTATAAAAAAGTAATTGAAAGCAATGGCGAAATGCTTTAAAATCATACAATTTAAAGGAGGACTTAAAAAATGGTAATTCGTTTATTTTGCGCAGCAGGGATGTCAACAAGTGTGTTGGTGAACAAGATGCAGGAAGCTGCAAAGGAGAAAGGAAAAGATGCAGAGATTGCAGCATATCCCATCTCTGAACTGGAACGTATGATCGACGGCGTTGACGTTGCCCTTCTTGGACCGCAGGTAGGTTTTCAGCTTGCAAACGCTAAAAAGATATGTGAACCCAAGGGTGTTCCGGTTGATGTCATTCCGATGGCGGATTACGGTACCTGTAATGGAATGAACGTGCTTAAATTCGCATATAAACTTGCAAAAAACAAATAATACGGACTGATTTCTTAGAGGGAGACTCAAAATATGGGACAATTTATTAATGATAAGATACTGCCTCCGATTATGAAATTCGTTAACACCAAGGCAGTGCAGGCATTAAAGGAAGGTATGGTTTACTCCATGCCGCTGATTATCATTGGTTCGATCTTCCTGATCATCGCCAATTTCCCTGTGGCAGCCGTCACAGATGCCCTGGCAGCTGCAGGAATCATCGATATCCTGAACAAGGCATATGCCGCAACCTTCAACATCAACGCAATGATCGCTGTTATCGGTATCGCTTATAATTATGCGAAATCCGAAGGACAGGAACCGCTGGGCTGCGGTATCGTTGCTCTGGCAGTATTCTTCCTGATTCAGCCGTCTTCTATCGTATCGGAGAGCGGCGATGTTGTCGGCGGCATCATCAATCAGACCTGGACCGGCGGTCAGGGTATGGTTGGCGCTATTATCGTCGGCCTTCTGGTGGGCGTTGGATATTCCTGGTTCCTGAAGAAGGATATCCGGATCAAGATGCCCGCAGGTGTGCCGGAAGGTGTTGCCAACGCATTCTCTGCTCTGCTTCCGGGCGGCGCCATCGTTCTGGTAGCTACTATTATTGAAGGCATATTCAGTCTTGGATTTGGCCAGACAGTCATGGAAGCAATTTATGTAATCATCCAGACACCTCTGCAGGGTCTGACCGACTCTCTGGGCGGCGTAATCGTATACTGCTTCATGGTTCCGTTCCTGTGGTTCTTCGGTATCCACGGCGCTACCATCATGAGCGGTGTTCTGGGCGGTATTTTCCGTGCAAACGGTCTTGCCAACCAGGCAATCCTTGACAGCGGACTGGAACTGACCCGTGCGAACGGCGGCCACATCGTGACCATGCAGTTCATCGATCAGTTTATAACGGTAACCGGCTCCGGTATTACGATCGGTATCGTTATCTACATGCTGACTCTTGCAAAATCCCAGCAGTTCAAGGCTCTGGGACGTCTGGAAGCCGGTCCTGCATGCTTCAATATCAATGAGCCGATCCTGTTCGGTATGCCGATCGTTATGAACCCGATCATGGCAGTGCCGTTTATCGGAACTCCGATTATCGTCGGTATCATGGAATATTTCGCCATTTTCCTGGGTCTCTGCCCGATGTATGGCGCCATAGAAGTACCATGGACCTGTCCGCCGATCATATCCGGTTTTCTGATTGGCGGCTGGAGAACCGCACTGCTGCAGGTTGTTACCATCGTTGTATCCACTGTGGTATACTTCCCGTTCGTCCGCAAGCTTGACCTTGACAATGTGAAGAAGGAATCAGAAGCAGGCGATGAAGACGATGATGATGACTGGTAAAAAGCATCCATCCGGAAACGACATCATATAAAAGGAGATTGAAATCATGAGTGAAGAAATGGAATTGGCGTGTTTTCAGATCATTACATATGTAGGAACGGCTCGTTCCTGCTACATCAATGCGATTCAGCTTGCAAAAGAAGGAAAGTTTGACGAGGCAGACGCCATGATCAAACAGGGTGAGGAGGCATTTGCTCAGGGACATCACGGCCATGCAGACCTGCTTACCAAAGAAGCAAGCGGAGAGCTCGGAGGCGCCGGACTTCTTCTGATCCATGCAGAGGATCAGCTGATGAGCGCAGAAGGATTCCGTACCATCGCAGAGGAGTTCATCGCATTATATAAGAAACTCGCTTAATCTTAATATCTTACAGATAAATCAGACTGACAGCAGGTGAATCTTCACCTGCTGCTTTCTTTTGGAGTATTTCTTTCAGCTCTTAAACTTAAACCCTTCTCTGTATATTTGCTTATACATATTCTCCAGTACACTGTATCCCCAGGCAGAAAAGACTGTAAAAGAACTGCAAAATTATATATGTTCCAAATTATTGTTACAGTAAAGTTACTATAAGAACCGCCAAAGGAATTTATCTTTATGAAACCTGTCGCTTATATTTCGGAAAGAGTTGTCAATATGCTGCACCTCCCTATATCTCCCGGAACTCCTGTTTTTATCGGAGAATCTAATATAGAACATATTAAAAAACGACATCCCTATGAGTATGAAAAATATATGCCCGATATTGGATCAATTATCAA
>ERZ778516.1124-NODE-1124-length-21159-cov-4.531274_pt1 | contig 21159 bp, 17 predicted proteins | sample MGYA00510342_ERZ778516 | MGnify/ENA primary metagenome ERZ778516 (study PRJEB29527, sample SAMN07138961) | mouse gut metagenome | material: feces | host: mouse | place: China:Nanjing | collected 2016-01-25 ... | reverse complement strand
CAAAACTGCCAATCAACCATGCGAGCAATGGTATCCACTTTTCTACTGTTTTGTAATTTTTTCCAATTAAAATCTCTATTAAAAGAATTCCAAAAAGCGACAGCATAGCCATAGCCAATGTAAAGCATACTTCTGTTAAATAATTTATGATATCTACAATTCCTATGATAGCGGATAATCCTCCTACCAAAAGCACTGCTGTTTTATGCGAAATATTTCCGCTCAAAGGTGTTTCATGAACCAAATTTTGTATTGCAAGACTACTGGTGTAAATATTGATATTTTGTGTAGAGCTGATACAAAAAACAACCCAAATAAAGTAAGAAACTGCCATTCCCAGCACAACAACCCCATAGTTTAAACTGTTGACTTTCGCTGCTTGTACAATTAAAATACCACAAATATTACTTATCATAATAAAGCTAGCAAAGATAGTGGTACATAAAATAACAGAACATTTACTTTTTGCAAAGCGGCAGATATCTGGAATGGTCATAGCAGATACAGAATAATTTCCAATAATCATGATAATTGCAGAAGAAAACGGCAAATAAAGTTCTGGTTTGTATTCCCATACAAAGCCAAATCCACCCATAGTACCACCTATCCGAATGACATGATAAATAGTAAATAACAAAATCCCTGGCAGCAATATGATATTGGTCCATTCTAAACTTCTCCATCCGCTAAAGGAACAAAATGCCCAAAATAAAATAATCAATAAGATCGTTACTGGAATGGGCGGACTCCATGTCGGAAACACAGAAACCATCGTTTTGGCAAATAAATCTCCATTAATTCCTATCCAAATAATCATTGATAAAATAATTAAGACTGAAAATACATTTCCTGCCGTATTTCCAAATATTTTCTTTACCAAAAACACACTGTTATATCCCAAACGATGTGCCAACATCGAACAGACCAACGCTACCAAAAACAGCACTAAATTTCCAATAAAACAGGCTGCCACTGCTTGACAAAAAGTCATTCTCAACCCAATGTTGGCGCCTACTGTCAAACCTGAAGGAGAAAAAGCAAAGCCAGACAATATCACCATCAATCGCCAAGTGGATTTCCTTTTTGAACTTGGTACAGCAGAAAATATATAATCATATGCTCCATTTACCGAAAAATCAATATCATGTAATAACTTCAAACCGTTCACCTTCTAAGACTACTCTGATAGAATACATATAGAATCACGTCCTTCTTCCTTTACAATGTACAATGCTCTATCAGCTACTTTAAAAGCATCCTCGAATGACTTATTTCCCACCACTGCTCCTCCGATACTAAGCGTTACAGCAATTGCATGCTCTTCATATTGATATTGCTTCATCATTTTTTGTAAATCACAGCACCTTTTTTTAACAAATTCAATATAATCATCTACACCGATATCAAATAAGTACAATACATATTCATCTCCACCCCAACGACAGAGAATATCCTCTTTTCTAAAAATCTTTCTTAAACACTCGCCAATATTTCTCAAAACGTCATCTCCGCAATCATGTCCATGTGTATCATTAAACTGTTTAAAATAATCTACATCAATGATTAAAACCAAGTCTTTTTCAATTGATTTACCACTTTCAAAACGTTCTTTAATTTTTGTCTCCGCTCCAACTCGATTAAAAAGTCCTGTCACTTTATCATACATTCCCAAATACAACAGTCTTTCTTTTTCCTGATAATTTTCCTCTACATTTGTTAAATACCCAATCATGCGAATTGGTCTTCTATAAGATTCATTTGTGGTAATCACAGAAAAAATCAGGCGAAAATGTTGCCATTCACCATTGCTAAGTTTACACTCTAAATCTGCATCATAAGAAGTTCCCAGTGCACCATCGATTAACATCTGCTTAAAATCATGTTTTACAAAGGAAATTTCCCTTTCTTTTTCACCTAAATAATAGCTGAAATTTTCAATTTTGGATTTTAATGCCAGTTTATCAGCATACTTTCCAAATACTGTCATGGTGTCTTCCATATAATTATAATCCAATCCAGCCTCTCCAAAGGTATCAGCCAACAGACAATAACTTTCTTCATATCCTTGCATTTCAAGGTTATATCGATTTTTTACTCTTATATAAGTGATCACAATTAAAACAATGACAAATGCCAGCACCAGAAATACACAAATTACTTCAAACGGATAACGATAAATAAAATTTCCAAAACTATTAGAAAAATCTAATCTGTTATCAATTAAACTTTTGACAACCTCTCCTCTGGTGCGAGTTTGAATAAAGCGATTTAATAAATCTCTTAAAATAGGTTCTTCATCCAAAGAAATACCTATTGAAAACTGCATATTGGTATGAATGGGAAGCGAAATCAAATCTCTATTTTGATACTGCTGTATATACTGCATTCCTGTAAAAATATCACAATACATCAAATCTGCATGTCCAGCACGTATTGCTGCCAAACATTCTTCAGGGGTACTAAAAAACATATGAGAGATGATGGGATTGTCAGAAAACTGTGGATATCCCCCAACTTCCGCCATACGATATTCGGATATTTCACTTAAATTGGTATTTTTGTCATAAATTATCATCATCTGAAGAATTAAATAAGGATCCGTTATATTCATTTGGTAGGTGTTTTCGCTATACTCATAATTGATTGCCATTGTGGCAATATCTGCCACATTGTCTTCTACTGCTTCAATGGCATCTAAATAATGGTTGGTTTTTACATACATCAATTCTAATCCTGTTTCCGTTGCAAATTCATGCAGCATCTCAATGAGCAACCCTTGATAAGAACCATTTGCTTGATTTTGTGAAGAAAATGGAAGCCAATCATTTACAATGGCTATTTTTAAGATTTTTTTCTTTTTAATATAGCTCTGTTCTTCTTTGGAAAGAACCAACCTTTCCGCTTTTTCTGCATATAATGTGGTGCGATTCAGCAAAAATATCAGGAATAACATACAAAAAAAAACGATTTTTTGAATTTGAACTCTTTTTTTATACATGTTGTTTTTCTCACCTTCTTATCCAATTTTATATAATTTTATCTGTGATTTCTTCTGATTATAGTATACTATAACCGTATGGGCTTAACAATGTTTTTCATTTAATTGTAATGATTTATTAACTTTTATCAATTTAGAATAAACTTTTTCTGAAGATAAAAGCTAATATCATCCAATATTACCTTTTCTCATCTTTTGAGAAATATCACTTTTGTTCTGAGATATCATTTACACCATTTTTAAACAATTTACATCTCACCTTACAAAATTGTAAGTTTTTCTCTATCACTGTAAGCCAAATCGATTGGAAAACAAATCGAGATCATGTATGATAAACTTAATGAGAAAATAAGATTATCAAAAAAAATTCTTTATATTTTATTGGTATACTTTTTATCATCATAAAAACATTCTTTACATTCGTGCTTTTAGGTACATTTCAAGTCCATATTATTTTCCCATAACTGAAATTGACCTATTGATACTTTACAATGAAAAATTCCACTGTAGATCCTGTTACAAATAACAAAATACGAGGTGTATCAAGATGAAATTTATCAAACGACTTTTTTTCACTTTGATTTTTTTAGGTCTTATCATTGGCGGATGGATTACTTGGCAAGGATATACACTTTACCAACAAGCATTAGAGAAGACCAGTCTGGAACAGATGGAACAGACCATTCGCAGTTCCGAACATTATACCCAATTATCACAACTCCCTGAAATTTATATCGATGCAGTGATTTCAGCTGAAGATCAACGATTTTATGAGCATCCTGGAATTGATATCATAGCCATCGCAAGAGCCGTTTGGAACGATATCAAAACATTTCGCTTTGCAGAAGGTGGAAGTACTATCACACAACAACTTGCAAAAAATATGTACTTCACACAAGAGAAAAAATTAACTCGAAAGGTCGCAGAAATGTTTATGGCATTTAAAATGGAACAGGAATTTGATAAAGATGAACTTTTAGAATTCTATGTGAATACCATCTATTTTGGACAAAACTATTATGGAATTGGCAATGCCAGTTTGGGTTATTTTGGTATTTCCCCAAAAGAAATGAATGATTATCAATCCACACTACTGGCAGGAATCCCCAATGCACCCTCTGTCTATGCCTTAAATAACAATCTTGATTTGGCATCCCAAAGACAACAACAAGTACTCAATCGCATGAAAAAATTGGGATATTTAACAGACGAAGAGATGAAACAAATATTGGCAGCGGCTTAATCAAAATAGAAATATCACTTAAAATATGCTATAATATCCTTAAAAAACAAATATATCCCAAATTGATACAGGATAGGAAAGGATATTTATGTCTACGATTGGCAAATTGGAAAAAATTCTTGATTTAAGAACCGTTTGGCCACATGAAACACAGGACTTTTCAAGATGGTTGGCACAAGAAGAAAGTCTTTCCCTATTAAGTCAATCAATCGGAATTGACATTTCTCTTGAAGAAATAGAATCTTCTGTGGGAAATTTTAGTGTCGATTTATTCGCTTCAGAAGATGGTACCGCTCGAAAGGTGATCATTGAAAATCAGCTTGAAGACACCAATCACGATCATCTTGGAAAGATCATCACCTATGCTTCTGGCAAAGAAGCAGAAATTATTATTTGGATTGTCCGACATGCCAGAGATGAACATCGACAAGCCATCGAATGGCTCAATCAAAATACTGGAGAAAATATCTGCTTTTTTTTACTAGAGATTGAATTATGGCGCATTGATAACTCACCTCCCGCCCCCAAATTCAACATCGTTGTGCGCCCAAATGATTGGGCAAAAGCAATGCGGGCAACCGACGGCATTTCGGAAACCAAAAAACTACAGCTAGAATTTTGGCAGGCATTCAGTGAATATGCCTTTTCTATACCAGAATTTTGCAGTCAATTTACCAAAAGAAAACCCGCTCCACAACATTGGTATAGCTTGAGTACTGGCAGTTCGACCTATCATCTCAATTTAACAACCAACACACAAAAAAAATGGATTGGTGCAGAAATCCACATCCCAGACAACAAACCATTGTTTCAAAAATTACAATCTCATCAACAAGAAATTCAAATGCAGTCACAGCTTAAACTCCAGTGGAAAGAGGCTTCTAAAGCCTGTCGTATCCTTACCGTGCGTAGCGGGGACATCAAGGTCAAAACCGTCTCTTGGAAGGAATACTTTGACTGGTACTGTCAAATGGCACTCAAACTCAAAGAAATCGCAAAAAAATTTGACAGATAACAACCATTGTCAAAAAGCAATCCATTGCCTGAAATCAAATTTTCTCAACCAAAAAAATAGATAGATATCCAGATTGGCTATCTATCTATTTTTTTATGCATATATAGACCAAAAACACTCTATCAGTTTTTATAGGAAATGCTTAAACCATCCCACATTTCTATTTTTTGCTTGACATCTTTGCACACACTAAACTAATGTGGTAATATATCTATAGGCACATTTTTAATCTATTCTATTTTCTATCCACTCTATTTGAGTTTTTGCTCTATCTTATTGCAAACAGCTTCCATATAATCGCCCTCGAACAATTCGACCACGCCTTTATCGCAAACTTCGGCCAAAGCAGAATCTATTGGAAGCTTTGCCAAAATATCCAGTTGAAATTGATTTGCAATTTCCTCTATATGGCTTTTGCCAAATGGATATATCTCTTTACTGCAATCTGGACATTTTATATAACTGTAATTTTCAATCAAGCCTAAAATTGGAATGTTCATCGTATTCGCCATGCGAACTGCTTTAGAAACAATCATAGAAACCAACTCTTGTGGAGAGGTTACAATGATAATGCCATCGAGTGGAATAGATTGAAATACCGTCAAGGGAACGTCTCCGGTTCCCGGAGGCATATCCACAAACATAAAATCCACATCATTCCAAATGACATCTGTCCAAAACTGTTTGACCGTACCAGCAATGATTGGACCTCTCCAAACAACTGGAGTGGTCTCATCCTCCAACAGTAAATTGACAGACATCAACTGAATACCAGTTTTTGTCTGCACCGGATACATTCCAACTTGGTCAGCCATTGCACGCTGTTTGACACCAAATGCCTTTGGAATCGAAGGACCTGTGATATCTGCATCCAAAATCGCTGCTTGATATCCTCTGCGCTGCATTGTTACTGCCATGGTGGAGGTGATCAATGATTTTCCAACGCCTCCTTTACCGCTTACAACACCAATTATTTTTTTTACACAGCTAAGTTGATGTGGATTTTCTATCAGACTTTGAGGCTGACGAGAAGCACAATTTTCACCACAACTGCTGCAATCATGAGTACATTCACTCATTTTTTCAACTCCATTTCTAATTTTTTATGATAAAACAGCCAGTCCTGCTGGCGGTTTACAAAATCACAAACAAGATTGTTTCCTTGTTATACCTATAAACACATGCAAAATCCATGCTACTTTTCATCGTCTTGTTGTTCGGTAAAGCGGCAGCTTTTACAAATTGTATCACTATCACAATGATTATCTGCTATGATATAGCTTCCCCCTTTTAATTCAATTGCTTTTCCATTTATCAACGCATCTGCAATTGTCTTATGAGCAGAATATAAAATTCTTTGAAACGTTGCGCGAGAAATCTCCATTTTTTCAGCAGCAGCATCTTGATCCAACGTTTCCAAATCTGCCAGTCGAATAGCTTCCAACTCGTCCAATGTCAAAACAATACGTTCACAATTGTTTTTATCCGGCTTAAAAATATGATAGTTTGGTATATGACAAATTTTTCGATTTTTTGTTGTTCTAGGCATAAAAAAATCCTTTTCTATTTTTATATGAACTACCGATTTCTAAAGCCAATGGGCTTTTTGCTTCTTGGACCTCGTAACCTACTATCTCCACAGGCGTTTATTTGGGCAGTCTTTGACCTATATATTTGTTTTATACAATTGATTTTTTACTAAAATATGCTCTACCTTATTGACATCTCTATAATACTGTGTTTTGTATCACTAAAATATACCACAGCCCACCCACTTTCAACAATGGGTCTGCAATGAGCTAATTTTAAAAATATTTGCACCATTTCATCGCTATCTGTGGTTTTATTATAATGTGCATATGCTCAGATGTCAACGAAAAATTTTTATCTTTTGTTCAATATTGCCTTAAAACTTTTCTTTTTGGTTGTGGAATTAGCACAGTTCCTGTAAATTTTTGGGCGGTATAAGCGAAAATTCCATTCAAAACTTGTAAAGTTTACACAAATTTGACATTTAAGGCAATTAATATATGGTAATTTTCTCTAGCGTATTGTATAATATAGATAACTTACTTATTCCTATCCAAGCCCCATTTTATGATTGGGTACAAATAATACTATAAATAAAAAAATTTAGATTTGGTGTGATAAAAAATGAATGTAACGAAAAAGAAAACAAAACCAGAAGACCTTCCATTATATTTATTTCATAAAGGCGAAAATTTTAAAGCTTATGAATTCTTAGGATGCCATAAACATATCATAGGAAAAAAAGAAGGATTTATCTTTCGAGTATGGGCGCCCCATGCAAAAAGTATTCGTGTCGTTGGTGATTTTAATCTATGGAACTATACACAAGCACCAGCGATGGAAAAAATCTCAGACAGTGTTTGGGAATGCTTTATAGAGCAGGTTCAAATCTATGACGCTTACAAATATTATATTGAAAAACAAGACGGAACTTTTTGTTACAAAAGTGATCCATATGCTTATCATATGGAAACACGTCCAGGTACCGCTAGCAAAGTATATGATTTGGATGGCTTTAAATGGACAGATGGTCGTTTTCGCAGCAATCGTGCCAGAAAGGATTTGTTTCGCAATCCTATGAATATCTATGAAGTTCAATTGGGTTCTTGGAGACAATATGAAAACGGAGAATATTTAAGTTATACCCGTATGGCAGAACAACTGATACCATATGTAAAAGAAATGGGCTATACCCATATTGAACTCATGCCAATTACCGAATATCCCTATGATCCATCTTGGGGTTATCAAGTAACCGGTTATTATGCGCCAACCTCTCGATATGGCACACCTCATGCGTTTATGGATTTTGTAAACCGCTGCCACCAAGAGGGAATCGGCGTCATTCTAGACTGGGTTCCTGCACACTTTCCAAAAGATGCCAATGGATTGTATGAATTTGATGGCGATTGCTGTTATGAATATGCAGACAATTTAAAAAATGAGCACCCTGATTGGAATACTCGTATTTTTGATTATGGTCGAAATGAAGTCATGTGCTTTTTGATTTCCAATGCAATGTTTTGGCTTGAAAAATACCATTTAGACGGTCTGCGTGTAGATGCCGTTGCTTCTATGCTCTATCTCGATTATGGAAAACAAAATGGAGAATGGCGTCCAAATAAATATGGAGGCAATGAAAATTTAGAGGCAATCGAATTTCTCAAAAAACTAAATACCACTGTATTGACCGAACACAAAGGCGCTATGATGATAGCAGAAGAATCCACCGCCTTTCCACTGGTAACCAAACCCGCATTTGACAACGGTTTGGGCTTTACCTTTAAATGGAATATGGGCTGGATGAATGATATGTTGCAATATATGTCTACCGATCCGCTTTATCGAAAAGGCGTTCACCGCAATTTGACATTTTCTTTTACCTACGCATTTTCAGAAAATTATATTTTACCTCTTTCTCATGACGAAGTCGTACATGGAAAATGTTCTATGATCAATAAAATGCCTGGGGATTATGATCAAAAATTCGATAACTTGCGTGCATTTTATGCCTATATGATTGCCCATCCCGGCAAAAAGCTAAGTATGATGGGAAATGAGTTTGCGCAATTTATAGAATGGAATTATGCGCAAGGTCTTGATTGGGTGTTACTAGAATACCCAAAACACAAACAAATGCAAGATTATGTTCGTGACTTAAATCACTTTTATCTAGACAACAGCCCACTTTGGCAAAATGATGCTGATTGGGATGGATTCAATTGGATTAGCCACGATGACTTTAATCAAAATGTTATTTCTTTCCGCAGAATTGATAAAAAGGGAAAAGAGTTGGTTACCGTATGTAATTTCTGTCCAGTAACTAGAGAATCCTATCGAATTGGTGTCCCTTACTATGGCGTATACACACCTATACTATCCAGTGACGACCAAAAATACGGCGGAACAGGCGTAGAATTAAAACCAATTGCAGCTGAAGAAATTCCAACACACGGATATGAATACTCTATTTCTATCACGCTGCCACAGATGTCTACTGTATTTTATAGCGTTACCAAAAAAGCCGCTCCTGCCAAAAAGAAAACAAAAAGCAAAGCTGCCCCAACCAAATCCAAAACAGCTCAAAAACAATCATCTAAAACAGATTCCGCACAGGAAACCACTTCTACAGGGAGTAAAAAGGCGGCTCATTCTTCTAAAAAGAAAGGATAGGACACGTTCCCTTCAAAAGCAAAGGCAAAGTCAAAAACACAAAGGTAGCAATTTTAGAGAGAATCAAAAAAAATATAAACACTCTCTTATGAATTATTATATAATCAAAATGAGGAGGCAAGACAATGTTAGAGAGAAAAAAAGAATGCATTGCAATGTTATTGGCCGGCGGTCAAGGAAGTCGGTTAAAGGTTCTAACATCTGATATCGCAAAACCCGCTGTTCCATTTGGTGGAAAATATCGTATTATTGATTTTCCATTATCCAACTGTGTCAATTCAGGAATTGATACAGTTGGTATCCTAACACAATATCAGCCATTGGTGCTCAATAGCTATATTGGTAATGGACAACCTTGGGGACTAAACCGAAATTATGGTGGTGTCCATGTGCTGCCACCATATATGCAAAGTGACAAATCAGAGTGGTATAAGGGAACTGCCAATGCAATCTATCAAAATATACATTATATTGATATGTATAATCCAGAATATGTATTGATTTTATCTGGTGACCATATCTATAAGATGGATTATTCTAAGATGCTTGCATATCACAAAGAAAAAAATGCAGACTGTACCATTGCAGTCATTGATGTTCCAAAAGAAGAAACCTATCGCTTTGGTATCATCAATACCAATCCTGACAATTCTATCTATGAATTTGAAGAAAAACCAAAGAATGCAAAAAGCACCAATGCTTCCATGGGAATTTATATATTCAACTGGAAAGTGTTGCGCAAATTCTTAACAGAGGACGAGCAGGATCCAAACTCCTCTAACGATTTTGGTAAGAACATCCTTCCAAATCTATTAAAGGACCAACAAAGACTATTTGCCTATAACTTCTCAGGTTATTGGAAAGATGTTGGTACTCTCGAAAGTTTATGGGAAGCAAATATGGATTTGATCAATCCAACCGTTCCATTTGAACTAAAAGACCAAGATTTTAAAATTTACTCCAGAAACTATGCAAAACCTCCATCCTTTGTTTCTGCCAATGCAAAAATAGAACACTCCATGGTTGCAGAAGGCTGTACCATCAAGGGCAATATTGAAAACTCTATTATCTTCACCGGTTGTACCATTGAAGAGGGTGCGATTGTAAAAGACAGTGTCATTATGCCAAATACCATCATCAGAGCAGGTGCTATCGTAGAATATGCAATCATCGGTGAAGATGCTGAAATCTGCAAAAATGCGAAAGTTGGAAAATCCCCAAGTGATTGCCCAATTAATACCTGGGGTATCAGTGTTGTGGGAACCCGCAAGACCATTGATCCAGAACAGGTTATCGCTCCAAAAGAAATTGTTTAAACATTTTATCAGAATAAAACCTGTTGATGACAGAAAAACATATCATAGCATGCAACCTAAATCAAAAGCACATATCAATTATATCAATCGAATTATAATATTCTGTTGCACATGATAGTCAATAGAATTTACCATAATGAAAAATACCGCAATACAGCGGAAGAATGGATGGATATTTATGAAAATGATAGGCATAATATTTTCTAATATTTACGATGCCGCTTTAGGAGACTTAACAAAACATAGAACCCTAGCTTCTTTGCCATTTGGCGGAAGATATCGCTTAATTGACTTTGTACTTTCTAATATGGCAAATTCCAATATTGAAAATGTTGGTATTATCACCAAAACCAATTATCAATCTCTCATGGACCATTTGGGTTCCTGTGCTGAATGGGATATGAATCGCAAAAACGGTAAAGTGGCAATTCTTCCTCCATTTGGAATTGGACAATCCAATGTATATCAGGGAAAATTAGAAGCACTAGAAGGCGCTTTACCATTTATCCGCAGATCAAAGGGCAATTATGTATTGTTATCTGATTCCAACAATTTATGTAATATTGATTATGAAAATGCGTTGGAATCCCATATCAAATCTGGCAAAAAAATCACTGTAATTGCAAACCGTCAAGAACCAGCTTATGACTATGAAATTCAAGACGTGGTTTTATGCGAAAAAGATGGCTGTTTAACAGATATCGCGCTCAATCACACCTATTCCAAAGAAAACTTATTGGGTATGGGCATGTATATTGTCAATAAACAATATTTGGTTGAAATTGTAGAAGAATGTGTCAGCCATGGTCTATTCCGTTTTGAACAAGACTTCTTACAAAGATATTTTATCAATGAAAAAATCGAAGTAAATGTATACGAATTTAAACGTACTGTTTTGCGTAACCGAGATATTTTATCTTATTTCCAAAACCATTGTCGTCTTTTAGAAGATGATGTCGCTAGAAATGATATTTTTGACCCACAAAATCCAATTTATACCAAAGTTCGTGACGAAGTGCCAACCTATTACAGTCAACAAGCTCATGTGGATACCTGTTTAATTGCTGATGGTTGTCGCATTCGCGGAGAAGTTGATAATTCTATTATCTTCCGCGATGTTACGATTGAAGAAGGCGCAATTGTAAAACACTGCATTATCATGCAAGGTACTGTTGTAGAAAAAAATGCAAACCTTGCCTATGCAATTGTTGACAAAGATGCAACAATCACTGCTAACAGAACATTAATTGGTGCACCAGTCAATCCAATCATTGTCCAAAAAGGTGAAAAAGTATAACCCTCAATTGCGATTCAAAGCTGTATCATAACAGCAGTGACTAAATAGTCACTGCTGTTATTAAGAAAGGATTATTATTGCTATGAATATTTTATTTGCATCCAGCGAAGGTGCTCCATTTATTAAAACTGGCGGTTTGGGTGATGTCATTTACGCCCTCCCAAATGAGTTGGCAAACGACACACAACATCGCATTTCCATCTTCTTGCCCTATTATAGAGCCATCAAAAACAACCCAAATTTCCAGATAGAATATGTGACTAATTTTGGCGTGCCTCTCTCCTGGAGAAGTCAATATTGTGGCTTATTCAAAGCCAAAGGAAAAAAACCAAATATCACCTATTATTTTATCGACAATGAATATTACTTTGATCGCGACAATGCTTATGGTTATTATGATGATGGAGAACGCTTCGCTTACTTTAGTAAAGCAATTTTAGAATCCCTGATTCATCTAGATTTCACTCCAGATGTCATTCATCTACATGACTGGCAAACCGCTCTCATTCCACTCTGGCTAAAGGCAAACTACTGCCATATGGAGCGCTTCCAAAGAATCAAAACGGTATTTACCATCCACAATATTGAATATCAAGGTAAAGTTCCAGATACCTTTTTCCAAGAAGTTTTGGGACTCAATCCATATTGGTTTAATGTGGTTCACTATGACACTTGTTTGAACTTTATGAAAAGTGCTATCGTATTAGCTGATAAAATAACAACCGTTTCCAGAACCTATTCCTTTGAAATTCGCCATGCGTACTTCGCACACGGCTTACAGAATATTTTACAAGAATACGGCTATAAAGTAACTGGTGTTGTCAATGGAATTGATACCGACTTATACAATGCGCAAAAGGACAAAACCATCGCTCACAACTTTAAGCCAGGAGACCTAGAGGGAAAAGCCAAAAATAAAGTGGCTTTACAAGAACGTTTGGGACTTCCTGTCAACAAGGATATTCCTGTTGTCGGTATGATCACCCGCTTGGTTGCACACAAAGGACTTGACCTTGTCGAATTTGTTGCAAACGATTTGATGAACCTACCAATTCAATTTGTTATCGTGGGTACCGGTGAAGAAAGATTTCAAAATCTATTCCACCGTTTGTCATGGGAACACCCTGACAAAATGTCAGCCAATATCTTATTTGACCCTGTTTTGGCAAATCTGGTATATGCTGGATCAGATTTATTCTTAATGCCTTCTCAAAGCGAACCTTGTGGATTATCCCAACTAATTTCTATGCGCTATGGTACCATTCCAATCGTTCGAGAAACTGGTGGTCTATATGACACCGTTCCCGCTTTGAATGTCGATACCATGGAAGGTAGAGGATTCACCTTCAAGAGCTATAATGCACATGATATGTTGGGCTCTTTGAAGAGTGCACTTTATTTCTATCAAAACAAAAAGAAATTAAAACAACTTGTCACCAATCTAATGGAATACGATTGCAGTTGGAGAGAACCAGTAAAAGAATATCTATCCATCTATCAGTCCTTATAAATACCAAATAACCAAGATGTGTTTTCAACGTATTATTGAAAACACATCTTTATTTTTTAGCACTCATATCTTTAGTTTTTTTTAAGAAAAATATCCAGTTTCTCTCAAGGTTCCTACAGTATAATCAAACTTGTAAAAAGCATTTTAAATTTTATCAGCCTATCCATTTGGTTTGATAAAATCAACTTGGAGGGATATATATGAATGTACTAATTTTAACCGGAAGATTTGGAATGGGTCACTATTCTGCGGCTTCCACCATCTCACAACAAATCCAACAACAATATCCAACTGCCAATATTGTTTTAAAAGATATTTTTGAACTCATCACCCCACGCCATTATCACAGCTTTTATCAAGCCTATACAGCTATGGTCAACCATGCCAGCATTTTCTATAATACCTATTACAAATTAACCGAAAAAAACAAGCGCAATATAAAACCTCCAATGATGCTTTTGCTGTTCCAAATTCTGTACAGATTGCTCAAGCAGGTACAGCCAGATATTATCTTTTCTACCCTGCCACTCTGTTCCCAATTGGTTAGCCAATATCAAAACTATCACTATCTTTCTGCCCCACTGGTAACTTGTATTACAGATATTAGCACACACAGCGAATGGATCAATGAGCATACCAGTTATTATTTAGTGGGCAGCCGTGCAGTGAAGGAGGAGTTGATCAACAGAGGAGTGGCTCCATCTATCATTCATGTCAGTGGTATTCCAGTGAAATCAGAATTTAAACAAAAACACCCAGTTTATGGTATGGAGAAAAAACAATTGTTGATTATGGGCGGTGGTTTGGGACTCATTCCAACCTCCCCTAAATTTTATCAACAACTCAATCAACTGCATACTGTAAAAACAACCATCATTTTAGGAAACAACCAAAAATTATATCGCAAATTATCTGGCGTATATGACAATATTGAAGTGATAGGATATACCGATAAAGTATATGAATATATGCAAAAAGCAGATATGATTTTATCTAAACCAGGTGGTATCACCATGTTTGAAAGTATTTATTCCGAGCTTCCTCTATTGGTTATCTGCCCATTTTTGGAACAAGAAATTAAAAATGCAAAATTTATCGAGCATCATGGCATTGGAAAAGTGATTTGGGAAAAAAACACACAAATCGTCAATGTCATTGAACAATCTATCTGCGACGAAAATCTATTGACAACAATTAGAGCACAGATGAGAGCGTTTAAATTGGGACTAGAAGAAGAGGCTGTTGAAAAAATTTTAAATACAGTTACTTCAAGCGCAGGATTTGTTACAATTCCAAATACTATCGCAATGCCCAGAAAGGGTCCTGTCATATGATTATCCTACCTTTAAGTGGTATCGTACTGCTTGGTGCTAGCTACTCCATTATCCCAACCTATTATCATAAGCTATTTAACCCAAAGGTTATCCGCAAAATTTCTGGCAAAAAACAAATTGTTTTGACATTTGATGATGGTCCAGATCCCAGATATACTGGAAAACTTTTAGATTTGCTCTGTAAAGAACAAATTCATGCGACTTTTTTTGTGGTGGCAAAAAAAGCACAACAATATCCCCAATTGGTAGAGCGCATGATAAATGAAGGGCATGAAGTGGGATTGCATTCTTATGAACATGCCAACGCACTGTTCAAAGGGTATCAATATACAAAATCCGACTTTGAAAACAGTATGCACATCATCAAACAGCATGGTTGGAAAATTCGTTTTTTCCGCCCTCCTTGGGGACATTGTAACCTGTTTACCAGCTATTTTGCAAAACAGCATAAACTCACTATGGTAACTTGGAATGTTATGGCACAGGACTGGAAAAAAAGTAGCACTGATACACAAATTGCATTAAAATTGATGAACCGAATCAAAGATGGTTCTGTCATCTGTTTACATGATGCTGGAAAAGTAGAACAGGCTCCAGAGCAAACCTTAAAGGCGCTTACCAAAGTACTTCCATATCTCAAAAGAAAAGGCTATTGTTTTCGGGGGTTGGATTTTATATGAAATCACTACTCGATAACAAAAAAAAATATATTGGCAGCCTGCTTTTTTTGATTCTTTTAATCGGAATTACCTTTTTTATTTTTCTAAAGGACAATGATTTAAAGATGTTATGGCAGACCATTCAGCAAGCCAACTCCATTTATATTGCTTTGGGAATTTTGGCAATGTTTGGATTTATTGCCTGTGAAGGGCTTAACCTCAAGGTGATTTTTCAGTCATTCGGCAAACAAATTCCATTTTTACGCTGTTACAAATATGCATTTATCTCCTTTTATTTTAGCTCTATTACACCAGGCTCTTCTGGCGGGCAGCCTATGCAACTTTATTATATGAATAAAGACAACATCAATTTATCCCTTTCTTCCCTAACCATTTTTATCATTGTCTTTATTTGGCAGATTGCAGAGTTAGGTTTTAATTTTGTGATGTTTGTACTCAATCACACCTTTGTTTTAAAGCATGCACAGGGAATGGGTATCCTTATCATTTATGGTATTGTTTTTAATCTGCTTTTATTAACACTCATCTTATTAGCAGTCTTTTCAAAAACCATTCTCAAACGTTTTTTAACCTGGGGAATCCGCATTCTTTCCAAGATGAAAATCATCAAGCATCCAGAGCAAGTACTACAGTCTATCAACCATCAAATTGCACAATATCAGTCCAATGCCCAACACATGAAAAACAACTCAACGGTTTTATGGAAGGTATTATTGATTACATTGTTGCAATTATCCTGTCAGTATGTTGTTCCGTTTTGCGTATATAAAGCATTTGGATTTCATCAGTACAACATCTTAGAAATGATGACAATACAGGCATTGTTGAGCTTGGCAGTTGGCTCCTTGCCCCTACCTGGAGCTGTTGGTGTATCTGAAGGTGGATTTATGATGTTGTATCGCATATTCTTTACCAGTTCCATGTTACTTCCTGCTATGATGCTCAGTCGAGGAATTAGTTTTTACTTTATGTTATTGTTCAGTGGCGCAGTGGTCATTTTGGTACAGCTACACACGCAAAAAAGACAATCGCAACCAACACATACAGGTCTTTCTGGGAATCCCTTGTAACATAAAAATCGATTGCACCTAGTGCAATCGATTTTTATGTTATTCATGATTGATTTTCAAAATCCTTCATCCAAATAGAACGTTTATCGCCAATCAAACTCACAACTTTATAATTTATTATATACTGAAAAAAGCCACCAGGTATAAAACTTGATAGCTTTTTGTTTTTTCCGCTTAGTCCCCAAAAATTGTGTCAAAAGCACTTTTAGCAGTATCATCTACATAATGGATGGCATAATGATATTTACAATATCCATCTTGGTAAACCTTATGACCTTTTGATGGCAACCATATCCCAAATACCAAATTTACTTTATGTAATCCTCCCATACGTAACTGTGTGGGAGATAGAACACAAAAACCACCTGTTGTCTGTTCATCTTTCATATACTGACAGCGATATTGTTCTCCAAATTCTGATATAATTGGCTCTCCACCAAATAATTCTTCTGAATTGAGACTAGTGGGCTCATTCTTATGGTTTTCATCAACCAAACAAATAATCTAATTATGCAAATTATCTATTTCCTCTTTGCGATACCATGATGTTTTTAAATAAATAACCTCACAACCCAATACAATCCTTAACATACTTTCCCTTCTGGAGAGCAGTACTATAATTATGGTAGCAAGTAAAGGTGGTAGTATAAACATCAAAAAATAGAAGTTTCGTTAAATGGAAGTCCATTTTCATAAACGCTTGAAAGTACTGTGCCTATTATCATAAAAAATAGAAAACTCAATACCAATTGTAACAGAAATCTACCAAATGCTTTGCTGGGATTTGATCGCCTCTGATAAGAAACACTTGTAATATCCTTTAATCCAAATGAAAGTTTGTCTTTTACCTTTTTCCAATTACCAAGATAATTTAAAAAATAAGCTGGACCAATAATATATAGGTTCTCATTTGTAAGTACACATTTAGCCCCTCTTCTACCATTGGTACTTTCTAATGTTGCAATGGTCTGTTCTATCTGTTCTGATGTTTTTAAATTTGATGATTGTTCCATACAAATCTACTCCTTAATCTGTGCTACATGAATATACATATCAATTACATACTTTAGTAAACGTGCCAGAGTGATATCCCAACAACACTTATTTTAAATAGGACATCCCTTCTAAGAGATGGAACGAATTGTCTTTTGAATTGTATGTTCCACTGCTTGTTGTATCAAAGGTTCAAAGTCAAATGCCGCTTGCGCATCTCGAACCTGCTGTAAGATGGGCTTTGTTTTGGGATGTTTTGGAGTGAATACAGTACAACAATCCTCATAGGGCAAAATAGAAGTTTCAAATGTATCAATTTTTCTGGCAATTTCTACGATTTCGTTTTTATCCATACCTATCAATGGGCGAAATATTGGAATGCTACAAACATCATCGGTTGCTGCAATAGCACCAATGGTCTGGCTTGCCACCTGTCCTAAACTCTCGCCGGTAATCAGTGCACCCAATTCCTGTTTTTGCGCAATTCTTACAGCAATTTCAATCATCAATCGACGCATAATAATAGTAAAGAATTCTTCTGGGCAATGATCTCGAATCGCCACCTGAATGTCTGTAAATGGCACACAGTAAAACTGAATTCGTCCTGTATATTCGCTTACCTTTTCACAAAGGGTCTCCACCTTTTGTAGGGCACGGTCACTGGTATAAGGGGGGCTTACAAAGTGAATTGCATGTAGTTGCAACCCCCGTTTTGCCATCATATAAGCTGCTACAGGACTATCAATACCACCAGAAATCATCACCAATGCTTTACCGCTGCTGCCAACTGGCATACCACCTGCTCCTAAAATCTGTTCTGCATGGATATAAGCGCCAAAGTCACGAATCTCTACTGTCACGGTTACTTCTGGATGATGTACATCCACCTTTAAATGTGGATAAGCCTGAAACAACGCTGCACCCAATTCCTGTTGCAGCTGGGGAGAAGTCAACGGAAACTTTTTATCAGAGCGTTTTGCCGCCACCTTAAAGGTCCTTGCATTGGGTAAAATGTCCTTCATGTAAGCAATTGCCTCCTGACCGATGATAGACATCTCCTTCTCTACCACCAAAGCACAGGTAAAAGCGGCAATACCAAAGATTTTCTTGAGTCGTTCGATCGCCTCTTCAAAGTCAATCTCATCTTCCATTGGTTCAATATACATGGTTGATTGTGCGCGTGTGATTTGAAATTTTCCTAAATCCTTTAATCTCCACTTAATATTTTTTGCCAATACGTCTTCAAAACTCTTTCGGTTCAATCCCTTTAATGCAATCTCACCATTTTTTATCATAATGACTTCTTTTTTCATTTTATCATCCTTTTTCCTATTTTTATTTCATCTTTGCCAAAGATGAAATACCTCCTTTAAGATGCTTGACCAGTTGCTCTAAATCCTGACAGGTTGTCTGTGTACCAAAACTAATTCGCAAAGCGGTATCAATCTGCGCGTCAGAAAGCCCCAAAGCACCCAACACATAACTGTGCACCCCCTTTGAGCAGGCAGAACCACTGGATACAAAAATCCCAAACTGCTCCAAATAATGCAACATTATTTCTGAACGAATCCTATCTATAGATAAATTTACAATATAGGGAACATGTTGTTTGGAGGTGTGAACTGTTATCTCTGATATGGGCTCTATGAGTCCATTCAAATATTCGTTTAATTGTTGATAATGTTTTATATACATCTGTGCTTTGTCGTGATACTCTTTTACCGCCGCTGCAAATCCAGCAATCAAAGCGGTGCTGTCGGTTCCCACCCGCAGATGATTTTGTTGCCCTCCACCATAAAATAGCGGTGTCAGTCGAACTCCTTTTTTTAAATAGAGTAGTCCAATTCCCTTTGGTCCATAGATTTTATGGGCACTGGCACTCAATAAGTCAATCCCACTGTTTTTCAATTTAATTGGTAATTTTAAAAAGCCCTGTACAGCATCAGTATGAAACAAAACTGTGGGATATTTCTGCTTGACCGCCTTTGCAATCTCTAAAATAGGTAATATTAGCCCTGTCTCATTGTTTACCATCATGGCACTCACCAAAATGGTTTTTTCATTCACCACATCGACAAAATCTTCTACATAAAAGTTTCTGTCCTGCCTGGGGAATACCCTTACAATCTCCCACCCCTGTTGCTCTAATACCTTCGCCGCCTCCATAATAGATGGATGTTCGATGGCGGAAATCACAATGCGATTGCCTTTTTTTCGATATGCTTGGGCAATTCCAAACAAACTCAAATTGTTGGATTCCGTTGCCCCTGAAGTAAAATAAAGTTCCTGTTGCTCACAACGCAATATAGAAGAAATGATTTTTTTCGCCTGAATCAATATTTGTTCTGCCTCATACCCCTTTCGATGAAGCGATGCGGCATTTCCATAATTTTGGGTCATCGCCTCCACCACGGCTTTTACTGCCGCAGGGCAAACCTTTGTTGTCGCGCTATTGTCCAAATAAATTTCTGCTGTATCACTCATAAAATCCTTACTCACTTTACTATACTGCATCTTGTTCTGAAAATTTTAAATCCAAAGGTAGCCAACTATTTAAGAAAGGATATTCCGCCGCCTGTAAAAACAATTCCTGTGGAGCAGACAAACCAAAGAAAAACAAATGCGCTTGTAGCCTTGTCAAAACAATCTGAGGTGATTGTTGGGATAGCGTAACAGATACTTGATTGTTTGTTAATGTTATCTGCAATATTTCATCTTCTATTCCAATCACAATTGCTCCATCGGGCAGAACCATATGTTGTGCTTTCCATGTCAAACATACCTGTAACACTTTTTCAAAATGCAAAATACGAAAGTTATGACGAAATTCTTTTTGATATTTTTCGCAGACGGCAACCATTTGTTTTATCTTTTCCGTTTCCAATATCCCAATTGTAATTTCCAGTTGCTTTAATTCATAAGTCTTTAAAAAAGAAAACAACACTTCTGCAAAAATACGATTATCCAACAGGACACACTCTCCAATTTTTGTCTTTTGTGCATCACTCGTCAGATAACCCACAATCTGATCTTCTTTTAAAATGATAAAGGGCTGCTGTTGCCAGGTGCGCAATATCATCTCAAAATCTTCTCTTGCACGCAACGCGTGAATTTCTTGACGGTTGTGTATCTGATATGCCTTATCAATCCAATCAGTTGAGCACTCTGCAAATGCCATAAAAGTATATTCTGGTTGATAATCCCTGCCCTTTGCATGCCTTAGATTGATATCATTTAGAAAAACACGATATTGTCCAACACAGCGTTCAAAGCCAAAATATTGATACCTTTGTCGTTGACCACCCAACCAAGCTAAATCAAATTCCTGATGCTTAAAATCCTCATCAATTGCATTCATAATTTCCTTCATATACCCTTTTTGGCGGGCGAGCATATGAGAACAAACACTTCCAATTCCAGCCGTTTTTAATATGTTATCCCCTATTTGAAATGAAATTGGATAACGCAACACTGCTGCCATCAATTTTCCATTTTCCCTT
>ERZ778516.1118-NODE-1118-length-21203-cov-11.228059_pt1 | contig 21203 bp, 19 predicted proteins | sample MGYA00510342_ERZ778516 | MGnify/ENA primary metagenome ERZ778516 (study PRJEB29527, sample SAMN07138961) | mouse gut metagenome | material: feces | host: mouse | place: China:Nanjing | collected 2016-01-25 ... | reverse complement strand
TTTTGTAAGGTGAACAAATAAGAAATCCCAATTGTTTGTTCAATTGGGATTCGGTTTTGCTATATTTTAAACTTGCACAGATTCGGTAGCCTGTTCTTTTTGCATACTCATGTTCAATTCATCTAATATCTTTAAAGCCCGATCAAGAACGGTCGTATCATCTAGCATTACCAGTCCACCGTCTGGACCAGGCTCAAGATGTATTCCGACACTTTTTCCCTCCTTGAAATTATGACCACCGAAAAAGTTTCGCACAGTGTCTACATGCAAACCAAGTTCGTCTGCTATTCTATGCATGCTACCGCTAGGCAATGAATCTTTAATCTTACGAAGTTCATTAAATGTTATTGTTCTCATGTCTCGTAAATTTAATGGTTAATACTATGTGATTCTTATCACGCTATAAACTTAAGCAAAAAAAAAGATAAAACAAATTATTTGCTTATCTTTTTTTCTTGAATTTATAAAATCTATCATTAAGCTTATATTACCTCAATAGCAGAAGCGGGTATCCATCCTACTTTTCCGTCCTCTAAGCGGATTTCTTTCCATTCTTTCATTGAGTTGTCCTTGATACTTACTTTTCTTCCTTCATGGAGAATAAATAGACTAGTACCATTTTCACTCGGAGTGCTTCTGACTGTGATACTAGGATTCATTATTATCGCTTCATTCCGGTTTATTAAGTGTTCTTTTTGCTCTGAAGCAAAAAGATTGGCACATATGGTAATAATCAAAAAGATGATTCCTGATATGAAACCTGCTTTCTTCCATGTAATCCGTTTTGAGAATATGAAGAAATAGAGAGCGACAATTAATAAAATAAAGGAAATAATTCCCCATGTCGCCCATGCATCTACGCTCATGCTATTTATCAAAGACTTAGTCCAGGAGACAAAGAATACTTCTGGAATAGGTTCTACCTTATCTATTGTTTTAGTACGTGCTACTTCAAGGTTAGCGCGAATGTCATTATTTCCTGGTTGTAATAGTAAGGCACGTTCATAATTGAGTACTGCTTTTGCTATTTCTCCAATTTTATAATAACTATTTCCTAAGTTATAATAAACGTCAGCAGCCTCTCCATTCTTTAGTAGGGTCTCATATACTTGAATGGCTGCAGCATAATCCTCTTTTATATATGCGGAGTCCCCTTCAGCTTTTGTAACATCTCCTGATGCATTAATGGTAGAACCTGTATGGATAGAATCGTTTACTTGTATAGAATCAATGTTTTGTGAATCCTGTCCAAAACAAGTCATTGACATTGATATTAATATAAGAAATAATATTTTTTTCATAACAAAATCTCTTCTAGGTTAATGTTTTATTGAATTCTCCATTTTGCTTATCACTTCTATTGAAGATGAATAAACCTTGTCCATAGCTTGATTTTCATCACCAGGAGCAAAACGGGCAAACTCACATTCATTCAGTGCATTCAAGAATTCTTTGATAAGTTCTTCATTCACTCCATGATTTCTCAGTTTTTCTTCGATATTATCCTTAGATAAACGAGATACCGGAATATTTAACTTATCGCTAATATATCCCCATAATGCCTTTAATACTTCATCATAAAAAGCATCTTTCTTGTTTTCTGAAAGTAGTTTACCAGCTAATTTCATTCGCTTGGTAGCAACTTTATTGGCTTTCTTTGTCCGTACTTTAGCAATATTGGCATTTTCCGTAGCTTGCTTGCGATAAATGAAAAAGAAGATAACAAATGCAAGAGCCGGAATAATGTAGAATAACCAATAGGTTGTCGAACCATAGAAAAAGCTTCCTCTAGGTTGAAGAGATACCTCATTCTGCTTGATGTAACGTATATCTTCTCCCAATACCTTCAAATCTTCTTTATTGGTAAAGTTTGCAATCACTTGATCAGCATTTCCTGCACCTTTCCCAACGTTCACTACATACTCTTCCGTTTTCAAAGTTTTGTATGATTTGGAACGAATGTCGAAGTAACTGAAAGAAACTCCCGGAATCTTATATGTTCCGGCATGTCTAGGGATTGCCAAGTACTCAATAACTTTATTGCCAGTAAGCCCTTCCCGGGACAATCTAACTTGATTATCTACTTTAGGATCGTATACTTCGAAGTCATCCGGAAATTTTATTTCTGGGTTGGAAATCAATTTCAAGTTTCCCGTACCGGAAATAACCAGTTTAATTGTAATAGCATCATTAGTTTTCAACTCTTTGCTATTGATAGAGGACGAAATAGTAAACTCTCCCACTCCTCCTGCAAAGTCTGCTGGTTTGCCGGCTGGAAGCGGATTGACGTTTATCGCTATTTTAGGGGTAGCGATAGATTTCTTTATCTCAATTACACTACTCCCGCCATTAAAAAATGCATCAAAAGGATCGGCCGATTGTACCGGTTTTCCTACTGTCATCTGAAATTGAGCTGGGTCTATATAAAGTTTACCTGATTGCTGTGGAAAAAGAACAAATTGACGGTAAACTGTTGTATAGTAGTTACGCCCCTGATAATGTTCCGGAGTCCATTTGGCATTTGTTGTCATTTCAATTTCCTGTGAATGGAAACCTTTGAAATCGGGGAGTTTAGCATTGTTAAGCTGCAAATTAGATTCTCTGGTGTATATTTTATATGTCAGGACAAATGCTTCCTGCTCAAATACATTGGTCTTGCTGGCACTTGCCGTGATAAACAAGTCCTGATTAGAAACACTTGTACTAGACGAGGAATGCGCAGAAGAATTTTGTGCACTATTGCTTTGATCCTGCGGTAATACTTTAATCCTCACAGAGTTTGATACCATTTGATTGCCATCTGCTACAATAGAAGCACCACCAATTGTATAATCACCGGCAGTGTTTGCCATTAATATATATGTAAATGTGATGCTACTGGTAGATGTAACACTACCATTTATAATTTGAGTACTACTTTGCTGTGACCGACTTGGTCCCATTAGTACGTCGAATCCCTTGATCGACGGAGCCTGAAAGTCTTTCACTTTCTGTGTGCTTACGGTATAAGACAGCCTAAATTGATCGCCTACCACCACTGCGTCAGGAGCAGAAGCGGTAAAAAACACCTTGTCGGCCAACGCCTGAGTGCTATATGCTATCAATGCCATCAATATAATAATCAGTTTTCTCATTGCTTATGAAATTTATATCATCACTTTATATTACCAATCTTTTTCTAAACGACCACCTTGCATAACTTTCTGTTGCTTTTTAACTTTATCCTGCACGTCTTTTTCATCCTGCATCACAGAATTCAGTAATTGTTCAGCATTTTCCTTCGACATCTGGTTGTTTTGTTTTTCAGATTTTGGCGGTTGTTGCTGATCTTTCTTTTCATCTTGCTTCTGATCGTTCTGTTTATCTTTATTTTGGTCTTGTTTTTGATTTTGCTTTTGTTGATCTTTGTTTTGATCTTGATTTTGGTCTTGATTCTGTTGGTTCTGCTGCTGGTCTTTCAGCATTTTTTGTGCAAGAGCTAGGTTGTATCGTGTTTCATCATCTGTAGGGTTATTGCGTAACGACATTTTATACGCATCTACAGCTTTGGCATAATCTTTACCAGCCTGGAGAAGCACTCCCATATTGTGGTAAATATGAGCCAGTTTCATTTTATCTTTTTCTATATTGCTAGCCGAAACATACTGTTCCATGGCATCCTGAAATTTTTGCTGTTGCGAAAGCGTATTTCCTAAATTATACATAGACACTGTAGATTTGGGATTTACTTCCAAGGCTTTTCGATAGTTCACCTCTGCATCTACAAATATACTGTCATTAAACAGCCGATTCCCTTTACGAATATAATTGCGTTCTGCTTTCTGAGCTGAAACAGCGACTGCTGACAACAGAAACACAACGAATAGAATATATTTACTTTTTAACATGCGCATAACTATTTCTTATTAGAAAACAGATGAACGTTCTTAAATAAAGGATTTTTGCGATCCAAAATTAATATTTCTACTAAAAGCAATAACAGAATAATCCAGGCTATTGCTTGGAATTGTTCGTTAAATTCTGTGTAGACTTTTGACTCTACATCAGATTTTGCCATTTTGTTTACTTCCTGATTAATAGCTTTCTGTGCCGAATTAGAATTATCAACTCGTACATATATGCCTTTTCCTTCTTTGGCAATCTCCTGGCACATCGCTTCATTTAAACGGGTAACAATAACATTACCTTCCCGGTCACGCCGATAATCATTTGTACCTTCAGCTGGTATAGGAGATCCTTCAGGCATACCTACTCCTAATACATTTACTTGGATGCCTTTTTCTGCAGCAGCTTTAGCAGCTTCTACTGCACCGCCTTCATGATTTTCACCATCAGTAATGACAATAATTGCACGCCCTACTCCTTCTTGGGGAGTGAAACTACGAGTTGCCAAATTAATAGCTTCCCCAATCGCTGTTCCTTGCTTAGATATTAATGAGGGGTTTATAGATTCCAAAAACATCTTAGCAGAAATATAATCACTGGTAATTGGCAGTTGGGTAAAAGCATCACCGGCGAAAACTATCATGCCGACTTTATCATTATCAAGTTCATCTACCAATCTGGATATCAATCTTTTTGCTTTTTCCAAACGACTTGGTTGTACATCTTGGGCAAGCATAGAGTTTGAAATGTCTAATGCGATGATTACTTCCACTCCTTTACGCTTCACCGTTTCTAGTTTAGAACCAAATTGAGGACGTGCTAATAATACAGAGAATAAGCCAATGGCAACGAAAAGTATCCAGAATTTAATATTTGGACGATATTTGGAAACGTCAGGCATTAACTGAGCCAGCAAAGCCGGGTCTCCAAAACGGCGAATATTCTTCCTTCTTTTGTAATTAGAATACAGGTAGAAAGCTGCTAAAAATGGTAATAGCAGCAATAAATATAAATATGTAGGTTCTCCAAATCGAAACATCTTCTTTACTATTTTACGATTGACAAATTACAATTGACAAACCACCTTATGGAATTTTCTTGAGTATCGAATTACGTAGCAATACTTCTAGCAAAACGCAAAGGAAAGCAGCCAATGCAAACCAATGGTACTCTTCATCCCGCTTACTATACTCTTTTACATTCAGTTTGGTTTTCTCCAGTTTATCAATTTCCTCATACACTTCTTTCAGTTTCGAATTACTCGTAGCTCGGAAGTAGTTACCATCTGTGGTGCCAGCGATTTGCGTCAATGTTTTTTCATCGATTTCTACCGGCATACTGACATATTGTATAGTATTTCCGACCGGATAAGGATAAGGTGCCATTCCATTAGTTCCTACTCCAATGGTATATACACGGATACCGAAACTTTTAGCAATTTCTGCTGCTGTCATGGGAGAAATATCCCCTTTGTTGTTGGTACCATCCGTTAGTAAAATGATAACTTTTGATTTCGCTTTGCTATCTTTCAAACGGGTTACAGCATTCGCTATCCCCATCCCCACTGCAGTACCATCTTCGATAAGACCACATTTAATATTATGAATCATATCCAATAATACAGCATGATCTACAGTCAATGGGCATTGAGTGAAAGTTTCACCGGCAAATAATGTAATCCCGATATTATCATTTGGACGTCCATTAATAAACTCTGCTGCCACATCTTTGGCAGCTTCCAACCTGTTAGGTTTCAAGTCTTCGGCCAGCATACTAGTGGAGACGTCGATAGCCAGCATAATATCAATACCTTCTATCTCGCTGTTTTGCCACTTATTAGTCGTTTGTGGGCGTGCAAGAACCAAAATAACTAATACCAACGCTATGATGCGTAGTAGAAATGGAGCATGCAACAAATAGTTCTTATAACTTTTCGGAGTATGTGCATATACTCTGGCATCCGAAATTTGAAGAGTGGCTTCACTTTTTCTTTGCTTCAGAATATACCATACAATATAAGGTATAAGTAATAATAGCAAAAACAGATATTCAATATTGGCAAAAACCATTTTATTTATGATTTAACAGTTTACTATTTAGTATTCAAGTAACACATTCTTTATACAAAAAGATTGTATATCTGCATACCTATATATATAAAAGTACCAATCAATGCTACTGATAAAAGCGTAATTCCGCAAATCAGCATTACTTTAACACGTAAAGAGCGTTTTTCAATGATGGTAATTTCTGTTGGCTGCGGTTTCTTATTTTCCTCTTCCGGTTGCTTAGTCTCGTTGATAAAGTCAATGGCATTAATTAAATTTGCGTCATTTTCATTCATTTGAGGATCATGTTTGGCAAATTTCACTAAATCGGCAGTCTGAAAGAGCCCCTTCAAATCGGATATAGCCTCTTTACCATTCATTTCCAGCAGTTTATCAATAATCTCAGAAGAAGTCATTTCCAATGCATTAAATCCGAAACGATCCTTGATATATGTACGAAGGGTATCAGTTAGTTCTGTGTAATATTTCTTCGGCCGTCCTTTCTGCCATACCTTTTCGGTTTTGATGCGCTCTATCTCTTTCATAGCAGCCTGATGTGGCGGCAACTTAGGTTCAACTTTTATCTTGCGGATAATTGGTTTATTATCACGGATGCGGACAATAAGATAAATCAGCAAACCTAGCAGAGGTAAAGCTAAAAATGAACAAGCAATCAAGCCATGCCAGTCTTCCCATGCAAAAGGTGCTTTCATTACAGTTTTCTGTCCAAAGAATTGGTCTGGATGCAATGTATCGACCGGTATGGAATATACTTTCAATGCCAAAGCTTTAGAACTGTACTCTTTACCGTCTACAGTAACAGGCATCGGTGGCAAATAATATAAAGCCGAGTCAAAAGAAGTGATAACATATTCCTGAGTAATCAACATTCGTTGACGATCATTCAAGAATTGAGTATCAGGTTTGACAGTTTCTATAATTTCCACCCCCCTTACTAAAGTATCGGTATAAGCTGGAAAGATAGCACGCTGCTTGGCGTCCATGGCTACTTGCAATTGTACTTTCGCCTGTTCACCAATCAGTATTTGCAGTGAATCTATCTTTGCTTCCACTGTGACAGATTGTGCAGTTACTTTGCCGATAGATAGTAAACCTAATAATGCTATCAGAATAATATTTCTATTCATATTTGATTTCATTAATTTCGTTTGGCAAATAAGTTCAACAATGCCTTTACGTAATCCTGGTCAGTTCTGACAGACACAGAATCTACATTACTTTTGGTAAATGTATCATTCAGCTCAGCTTGCTTCTGTATCCACCAGTCGTGATGCGCACGGCGTACAGCTTTAGAAGAAGTATCGATCCATTGCTCATGACCAGTTTCTGCGTCTTTTATCCGCATTAATCCAACAGGCGGAAGATCACTAACTCTCCGGTCGTAAACTTGTAATGCTACTACATCATGCTTCCGGTTAGCTATAGTCAATGCATTTTTAAAACTTTCCTGGTCAATGAAATCTGATAGAATGAACGCGGTACAACGCCTTTTCATTACATTAGTCAAGTACTCCAATGCAAGGCGTATATTGGTGCGACGACTTTCCGGTTGAAAATCAATCAGTTCACGGATAATATACAGAATATGTTTACGTCCCTTTTTAGGAGGGATAAACTTCTCTATCCGGTCTGAAAAGAAAATCACACCGATCTTGTCATTATTCTGTATGGCAGAAAAAGCGAGTGTAGCAGCAATTTCCGTTACCATATCTTTCTTTAGCTGTTTGACAGTACCAAATTCCAAACTTCCGGAAACATCAACCATCAACATAACTGTCAACTCCCGTTCCTCTTCAAACACTTTTACGTAGGGTTTGTTAAAACGCGCAGTCACATTCCAGTCTATGTCACGTATATCATCGCCAAACTGATATTCCCGGACTTCCGAGAATGACATACCCCTACCCTTAAAAGCCGAGTGATACTGGCCTGCAAAGATATTATTAGACAATCCTCGTGTCTTGATTTCAATCTGACGAACTTTTTTTAGTATTTCACTTGTTTCCATTTATACAGTAGTTAAGTAGTAAGTAGCTAAGTAGTCAAGCGTATTATAATATCATGATTACTTATTGACTGTATTATAACTACAAATTAGGGTACTTCAACCTTATTCAGAATTTTGCTGATAATTTCGTCCGAAGTCATATTGTTAGCTTCCGCTTCATATGTTAATCCGATACGATGACGAAGAACATCATGCGCAACGGCACGTACATCTTCTGGGATTACATAACCGCGACGTTTGATGAAAGCATATGTACGGGCAGCTAGAGCCAAGTTGATAGAAGCACGAGGCGAACCACCAAATCCGATCATATCTTTTAATTCTTTGAGGTCATATTTTTCTGGAAAACGAGTCGCAAATACAATATCTACTATATAGCGCTCAATTTTCTCATCCAAATATACCTGACGAACCACCTTGCGTGCTTCAATAATCTCATCAGCTTTCAGAATAGGTTTCACATTGTTTTTTTCTCCATTGATATTCTGGCGGATAATCAATTTTTCCTCTTCCAACTTCGGATAGTCGATAACAACTTTCAGCATGAAACGGTCGACCTGTGCTTCAGGAAGCGGATAAGTACCTTCTTGTTCAATAGGGTTTTGGGTTGCTAATACAAGGAAAGGTTCTGGTAACACAAACGTTTCCTTACCAATAGTAACCTGACGTTCCTGCATAGCTTCCAGCAAAGCACTCTGTACCTTAGCCGGAGCACGGTTTATTTCATCGGCTAATACAAAGTTTGCGAAAATAGGTCCTCTTTGTACTTTGAAAGATTCATCTTTCTGACTGTAAACCATTGTACCGATAACATCGGCAGGCAATAAGTCTGGTGTGAACTGGATACGGCTATATTTCGCATCAATCAGAGAAGCGAGTGTTTTGATTGCCAGAGTTTTTGCCAAACCTGGTACACCTTCCAGAAGAACGTGACCATCGGAAAGTAATCCGATAAGCAGTGATTCAACCAAATGTTTCTGACCAACAATGATTTGGTCCATACCTGTCGTAAGATTGGTAACGAAAGCACTTTGTCTTTCAATCCGCTCATTTAGCTCGCGGATATCAATTGATTCAGCCATAAATACTTAATATTTTAATATTTAATTCCCATTATTTAATGTAAGCCTCACTTGTATTATAGGGCTTTTTATTTTGCTCCCAAAAGTACGCCATATAATTAACGATTGCAACTAATTTTTATTAAAAAACAATGCGAAATCTTTAGATTAAGGTACTTTCATACGCTTTTGCACATCCATAACATTTTACCCGGTCAATACAGGATTTGCTTGACCGGGTGAATGAATTTTTATACTTATTCTTTAGCAAGTTCCGGTATCTGAATTGTTGTACCGTATGGTACATTATTAGGATTCTTGATAACGCCCGGATTATGTTTCACGATGTACGGCCACATCGCTTTTGTACCATAAAACCGCAAAGAAACTCTTGTTAAAGTTTCACCCTCTTTGATTGTGTATTTGGTTTTAGTTCCTATTATCTTATAGGATGCCGAATCCGAATAAGTAGAAGCTAAAGGTTGTTGCACAGCTTTATTTTCTGTTTTAGCTGGGGTAGTCACCTCTTCTTTTTTTGCAACAGGTTGTGAAGTTACAACAGTTTTAGATATATCGGGCGTTACTTTTTTTATTGTATCTTTATACTCGATTGTATCAGAAAGTTGTGCTTCAGGCTGGACCGGTTGGGTTGTTACAGGTGGCATGTCAAAAGTACTCTTATCGGATGAAGAAGATAAATCCGGATAATAAATGAATAGGATAACGCCACCACATAGCAACAAAACAAGGATAATAACAACAATCAAGTAGGGTACAGGTGATTTTTCCTTTGTTTCCTTTGCAGGAGTCTTCTTCTCAGAGCTTGGGACAACAGCTTGTGCCGGCTTAACAGGAATTGTATTCTCCTCTTTAGGCAGTACTATAGGTATTTCAGGTTTCAGATTTGCTTTCAGAAGTTCCTGTTCAGTTATCTGTTCAGCCGTAATTCTTTCTTTCTCTTTTACCGGTTGTTCCGGCTGTTGATATTGCTCAATAATAGGATTCTCTTCATTATCAAATTCCTTTTGCTCTACTTTTTCTTCCTTGTTCGTTTCAGACAACGGCTGTACTTTCAATTGTTGTTCAACCGTTTCTTCTGTGATTGTAGTTTCGGTAACAATCGGTTCTCCAACCACAACTTCTGCTTTAACAAACTGTTCTGCTGTTTGCTCTTCCTGGATTATATTTGCTTCTTTGGAAGAATCTTCTTCTTTGGCAGCCGGAGTTTCTTCTATAATAAGATTAGGAGTGTTTTCTTGAATCTCCTTTTTATTGTTATCTTCCACTATTGGGACCAGGATTTCCTCGCTTGCTTCTTCTTCCTCTTCCGTTTCTTCTACCGGGGTATCCTCTAGTATTGTATTTTCATTCAATACAACAGTCTCAAAATGCGCAAAAGGTTTGTTTATTGTATCCCTCAGATTTGCATCCGGAGAAAACGACACCTTTGTATACCCTTTTATCTGAAAACGTTCACCAGTGTTGATCTTGACACTTTCCCGGCTATCTACATCAATAAGTTTGAAAGTTCCCAATCCTTTGATTTTTACAGTCTTCTCGCTCTCCAAGGCTTGTTCTATCAAGAGAAAAAACTCTTTTACGAACGCCTCGGCATCCTTCTTGGTCATGCTATGTTTGGCAGCCAATAAGTCAGTAAGGTCTTGAATTGTTAGTCTTTCATTCATAACGGGAGATATTTATTTAAACTTATCTTTCAGGGTATTGCTAGGTTTATAAGACAACACCAACTTGGGCGGCACCAATATGCGTTGTTTACTTGTCAAATTGATTGAAATACGTTCCGTTTTCTTTTTTACTTCAAAAGAGCCGAATCCCTGTATGACAATCATATTACCTTCTTCCAATTTTTGTGTCATGTCCGACAATAAAGAACCTATTAATTCAGAAGTGTCCTTAATGGTGTACCCCAATCTCTCTGCTAGTTCAGATGTAAATTCCTTATTATTCATAGTCATTTATTATCTTTGCGTACAAATCGAAATCGTCTGCATCTGTCACTTTTACTTGATAAAACTTTCCAATTTCAAGCTCTTCCTCCGACCGATTAATCAAAACTTCCGGATCTACTTCCGGAGAATCGAATTCAGTTCTTCCGATATAGTAATCCCCCTCCAGCCGGTCGATGATGACTTTCATCTGTTTGCCGATTTTTTTTGCACTCAATTCTGCCGAAATCCCCTGCTGGATATCCATTAATTCATCAAGTCGGGCTTGTTTCACTTCTTGTGGAATAGTATCCTTGTAGGCTTCTGCGGCGTAAGTACCTTCTTCCTCAGAATAAGCAAAGGCTCCCATTCTATCGAAATGCACTTTACGCACAAATTCCTTCAATTCCTCAAAATCTTCCTCTGTTTCCCCAGGATGCCCAACCATTAAAGTCGTTCGCAGGTGAATGCCCGGTACTTCTTTGCGAAATTGCTCAATCAGTTTGTAAGTATCTTCTTTAGTAACTTGTCGGCGCATCAATTTCAACATATTATCGCTGATATGCTGAAGAGCGATATCCATATATTTACATACATTATTGCGCTCACGCATTACTCGGAACAAATCTGCGGGAAAGTGTGCCGGATATGCATAATGCAGGCGAATCCACTCCACTCCCGGTATATCCGAAATGCGTTCTATCAGTTCGGGAAGCATTTGTTTCTTATAGCGGTCAATGCCATAATAAGTCAATTCTTGGGCAATCACTTGAAACTCTTTCACGCCTTGTGATACCAAATATCGAACCTCGTCCAGAATTTCTTCTATAGGTTTGGAAATATGACGTCCCGTAATAATCGGAATAGCACAATAAGAGCATTTGCGGTCGCATCCTTCTGAGATTTTCAGATAAGCATAATGCTTGGGCGTAGTCAGTGTCCTCTCAATATACAATTCATCATGGTATGTTTTTCCTAAATCCAGCAATAACTCTTTCCAGTTGAATTTGCCGTAGAATTTATCCACCTGAGGTATTTCAATCGCCAATTCTTTAAGATAACGTTCGGAAAGGCATCCCATAACAAACAACTTCTTCAATTCACCTTCCTCTTTTCTTTCGGCAAATTCCAGAATCATCTTGATAGACTCCTCTTTGGCATCACCGATAAAGCCACATGTATTGATAACGGCTATTTCTCCTTGGGGATTTTCCGTGTCATGGGTTACGCTATACCCCACTTCCTCCAACTGGCGCATCAGTTGTTCTGAATCTACCAGATTTTTGGAGCATCCTAAAGTTATGATATCAATTTTTTTTCTTTTCATGCATTCTCTCCAAACAAGGAATCTACAAATTCGTTTTTACGGAATACCTGTAAGTCCTCCATTCCTTCGCCTAGTCCAATGTATTTGACAGGGATTTTGAACTGATCGGAAATACCAATCACAACACCGCCTTTTGCTGTGCCGTCTAGCTTTGTGATAGCCATTGCGGTCACTTCTGTTGCCAAAGTAAATTGTTTTGCCTGTTCGAAAGCATTCTGGCCGGTAGATCCATCCAATACCAACAGGACTTCATCCGGTGCATCGGGGACTACTTTTTTCATAACATTTTTTATCTTTGTCAATTCGTTCATTAATCCGACTTTATTATGAAGTCGTCCGGCTGTATCAATGATAACAATATCAGCATTGTTGGCAACAGCGGAGCTAAGCGTGTCATATGCTACGGATGCAGGATCAGCCCCCATTTTCTGTTTGATAACCGGCACTCCTACCCGTTCTCCCCAAATCATAAGCTGCTCTACTGCAGCTGCACGGAAAGTATCGGCAGCCCCCAAATAAACGGATTTACCTGCCTTTTTAAACTGATATGCCAATTTGCCGATTGTCGTAGTCTTACCTACTCCATTTACTCCCACTACCATAATCACATAAGGCTTTCTTTGGATGGGTACGTCGAAGTCAGCTACATCATCTGAATTATTTTCGGTTAATAGGGCTGCTATTTCGTCACGCAATATATGATTCAGTTCTTGGGTATTCACATATTTGTCATTAGCAGCACGTTTCTCTATGCGCTTGATTATGTTCAGAGTGGTTTCTACACCTACGTCAGATGTGATCAGCACTTCTTCGAGATTATCCAATACTTCGTCATCTACCTTTGACTTACCAGCCACGGCACGAGCTATTTTACTAAATACGCTCTCTTTGGTTTTAGATAATCCTTTATCTAAAGTTTCCTTCTTTTCCTTTGAAAAAAAACTAAAAAATCCCATATTTACGGTTGTTTGTATAATACATTATGCTACAAAGATATAACAAAGGATTGAAAAAGTAAAAAAAGAAGCAATAAAAAATCCTCCCATTGATAAACAATGAGAGGATTTTGGATTTATAGCGTGTATGCTATTTCAATTATTTTTTGAAAAAGTCCTGTACTTTTTCGTTCGGCACCATTTGTTCATCAAAAACGTATGCTCCGGTTTTCGGAGATTTTACCATTTTGATAACCTTGGTATAAGCACGACCTTCTTTAGAACCTTCGTGCAAACTTGCTACTGTTTTCTTTGCCATGGGTTATACTTCTTTATTATTTAATTTCCTTATGTACTGTAACTCTCTTCAGAATCGGGTTGTATTTCTTCAACTCAAGTCTTTCTGTAGTATTCTTTCTATTCTTAGTCGTGATATAACGAGATGTTCCCGGCATTCCACTGTCTTTGTGTTCTGTACATTCCAGAATCACCTGTACTCTGTTACCTTTTGCTTTCTTTGCCATTGTAAGTTTTCTCCTCTACGTTTAGCCGATTACTTTAATGCTTTTCCAATCACAGAAACCTTTAGCCACAGCTTCGGTCAGCGCGGCATCCAGCCCTTTTTTGTTGATAATACGCAGCCCGTTAGCGCAAATACTAAGGCTGATCCAACAATCCTGTTCTACATAATAGAACTTTTTGTTAAACAAGTTCAAATCAAAGGTTCTTTTAGTTCTTCTCTTTGAGTGTGAAACATTGTTGCCAATCATGGCTTTCTTTCCGGTAATTTGACAAATCTTCGACATTTCTATCTTATTTTTATAGTTTTATATCTATACTTATTTCAAACAGGACGCAAAGTAAGCACTTTTATCCATATAAAACAAGGATTTCTTAAAATAATTCACTTATAAGCAGCTATTTTTCTTTATTTGAGTAAATCCCGAAGCATTAGTAGCGCATTATTGCCTGCTCTTTCAATATTCATGGCTCTTCCGCGATTCGTTTCTTGCTTGTAAGTACGAATTTCGTTTTTATAACCAGCAGCTATCCAAATAGTCCCCACGGGTTTATCCGGAGTGCCGCCACCCGGGCCGGCTATTCCCGATGTCGCGACAGCACAGTCGGTTTTTAATGCTTTCATCGCGCCTTTTGCCATTTCAATCACAGTCTTTTCACTTACAGCGCCATAGCGTTCCAATGTTTCGGAAGCCACGTGTAGAAGTCCTGTTTTTACGTCATTAGAGTAAGCTACCACACTACCATTAAAATATTCCGAGCTTCCGGCGATGGATGTCAATCGTGCGGCAATGCTTCCACCGGTACAACTTTCTGCGGTGGAAACGGTCAATTTTTTCTTTTTCAAAAGTTCGCCTACGATAATCTCCAACGGTGTGTCTTCCTCACAAAAAATGTCTTCACCCAATATCTCCTCTAGTTTTACTTTTTCACGGTCAAGAAGGGTTTTTATCTCTTCTCTTTTTTGTCCGCGTCCGGTCAGCCTCAAGCGAATGATTCCAAGTTTGGGCAGATATGCCAATTTAACACATTCCGGCAAAGCATTTTCCCAAGGCTCTAATTTTTCCGCCAGCACTGATTCCGGATAATTCTGCACAAGGAAAGTTTGGTGGATGATTACGTCTGTGTGAAATCTTTCGTGCAACTTAGGCAATACGCTTTCAGTCATGACGACAGTCATTTCCTGCGGGACTCCCGGCATGGAAACAAGTACCTTTCCATCCCTTTCAAACCAACTGACAGAGGCGCTTCCCACAGGATTGTTGATTACCGTGCAGTCTTTAGGAACCATCGCCTGGCTTTTATTGAGTGCGTTCATTGGAATTTTTCCCGCCAATACTCGTTTTACATTTTCGAATACTTCTTCACTGAATATCAGTTCTGTATGAAAGAACTTGCAAAGAGTTTGTTTGGTTATATCATCCTTAGTAGGCCCAAGTCCTCCGGTCACTAAAACGATATTTACCCTTTTCATCGCATTGTCAATCGCTTCCAGAATCTCTTCCTCCCGATCGCGGATTGAAACGACACGAAGAACTTCAATACCTATTTTGTTCAATTCCTGCCCCATCCAGGCGGAATTAGTATCGATGACCTGCCCAATCAACAGTTCATCACCAATAGTTACAATCTCAGCAAACATATTTTCCTGCTCTATTTTAATATATATTATAATAGGTATGCGAAAACAACTTATAGTGTAACGCGAGAATAAGCTGGAAGATCAATGGAGCAGAAATCTTTATCCAAATATTTGAAATATCCAGTAATGGCAATCATGGCTGCATTGTCAGTCGTGTAGCTGAATTTGGGGATAAATATGTTCCAACCATATTTATCAGCATGTTCCCGGAACGAATTACGCAACCCATTGTTTGCAGAAACTCCTCCTGCTACTGCCACTTCTTTAATTTTATATTCTTTGGCTGCTTTCCTCAACTTATCCATTAGAATGTCTACAACCGTTGCTTCCAGCGATGCCGCCAAATCCACTTTGTGGTGTTCGATGAAATCAGGATCCTCTTTCATCCAATCGCGCAATGAATACAGAAATGAAGTTTTCAGCCCGCTAAAACTATAATCCAAACCTGGGATATGCGGTTTGCTAAATGTGAAAGCTTTCGGATTCCCCTGACGTGCCAACTTATCAATAATTGGACCGCCCGGATAGCCTAATCCCATAATCTTCGAACATTTATCAATCGCCTCACCTGCAGCGTCATCAATCGTCTGACCAAGAATTTCCATATCATTATATGCTTTTACCAATATAATTTGTGAATTCCCACCGGACACTAACAGACAAAGGAACGGGAACCGGGGTTGTTCATTGTCCTCTCCTTTTACTTTAACAAAATGCGCTAAAACATGACCTGTCAGATGGTTAACATCAATCAAAGGAATATTTAATGAACGTGCGAATCCTTTAGCAAAAGAGACACCGACAAGCAAAGAGCCCATTAAACCCGGTCCGCGGGTGAAAGCTACAGCACTCAATTCTTCTTTGGTAATGCCGGCACGTTTTAATGCTTCGTGTACTACCGGTACAATGTTTTGTTGGTGTGCCCGTGAAGCCAGTTCGGGTACTACTCCACCGTATGCTTCGTGTACGGCTTGACTTGATACCACATTTGACAGCAGATAACCATCCTTGATAACGGCTGCCGATGTATCATCACAAGAGGATTCAATTCCTAATATTATTGCACTCATAAGTATTTAAACTATTAAACGGTGCAAAAGTAATCATAAAACTACGATTCATAACGAACTATTTTATATTTTTGTTCGCAAAATAAAAGTAATCGCTTATCAGAACGCTGAAAAAAACTGTACGCTGGGTAGTCGGTATTGTACTGGGAGTATATATAGGGGCTATTATCTTGCTGAATATACCAAATATTCAGCAAGCAATGAGTTCATTTGTAGCAAAAGAACTTACTGAAGTTTTGGGAACAAAAGTCATGATCGGCAGAATTAATATCGGATTGCTGAACCGTATTATCATTGACGATGTATTGCTTGACGATCAAAGCGGACAGGAAATGCTCAAAGTCACCCGTCTGTCTGCCAAATTTGATATAATGCCTTTCTTTAAAGGAAAGATTTCCATCAGCAGTGTCCAGCTTTTCGGATTCAATATCAGTCTTCAAAAAGATACGCCGGATTCTCCGCCTAATTTTAAGTTTGTCCTGGATGCTTTTGCGTCTAAGGATACTGTGAAGAAAGAGAGTTCACTTGATTTGCGTATCAATTCGATTTTAATTCGTCGTGGTCGGATGACCTATCATGTGCTTTCGGAAGAGGAAACGCCGGGAAAGTTTAATGCTAAACATGTCCAGCTTCAAAATATCATTGCTAATATTTCTTTGAAAGCATTGAGCAAGGACTCCATGAATTTAGGAATCAAACGATTGAGCCTTGATGAGAAGGCATCGGGATTCTCTTTAAAGAAGTTGAGCTTGAAATTGGTTGCCAATAATAAACAGACCAATATTGACAATTTTGTTATCGAACTGCCTGAAACTTCCTTAAAGATGGATACCATACATTTGGTATATGATAGCCTGCAAGCTTTCAATCACTTTGCGGAGCAGGTTCGTTTTTCTTTCCGCACACTACCGTCGCAAGTTACGTTAAAAGATATTTCGGCATTTGTACCCGTTTTGTCGCATTTCAAGGAATCGCTAGCTTTGGATATGGAAGTGAAAGGTACGGTCGACCAGTTGACTTGCTCGCGTTTGGAAATTACAGCAGACGACCGCCAATTTCGCCTTAGAGGAGATGTGTCGCTTCAGGACTTGTCACATCCACAGGATGCATATGTATATGGCACTCTTTCCGAACTTTCAGCCAATACTCGTGGTGTCGGGTTTTTGGTACGCAATTTGAACCAAAATTATAATGGAGTTCCTCCTGTCCTTGAACGATTGGGTGATGTTAACTTCCGGGGGGAAATTTCCGGGTATTTTACAGACCTGGTCACATATGGACAATTGCGTACTAGTTTGGGAAATGTAAAGACTGACTTGAAGTTAAGTACGGATAAGAGTAAAGGACTATTTGCTTACTCCGGTGCAGTAAAAACAGAAGATTTTAAACTTGGGGAGCTATTGGCTAATGAGCAGTTGGGAGAAATCACGTTCAATCTCGATGTGCATAGCCGGCACATTACAGACCGACTTCCAGTTGTTGAATTAAAAGGATTGATTGCCTCTATAGATTATAGCAGATATAGATATGAGAATATAACGCTGGATGGCGAATATAAACGAGGCGGATTTAATGGTAAGATCGCATTGGATGACCCGAATGGTTCCATTTATTTGAATGGAGACGTTAATGTCGCTTCCAAAGTTCCGACCTTTAATTTTCTTGCGGTAATTGACAAGGTGCGGCCAAATGACCTGAATCTTACTACCAAGTATCCGGATTCGGAATTTTCCTTGAAATTGAAAGCCAATTTTACGGGTGGGGCTGTGGATGAGATGATTGGAGAAATTAATGTAGACAGTTTGAGGTTCACAGCTCCGGATAAAAAGTATTTCATGAAAAATATGAATATTCGGGCAACAAGGCAAAATAACGAGAATCAACTACGACTGACTTCCGAGTTTCTGACAGCAAGCGTAGAAGGAAAATTCCAATACCATACGCTGCCTACCAGTATTCTGAATATCATGAGGAAGTATACTCCTTCTCTGATATTGCCCCCCAAAAAGCCGATTGAAACACATAATAATTTTCTGTTTGATATTCATATATATAATACAGATATCTTATCTACTATTTTTGATATTCCACTAACAGTATATACTCATTCTACTTTGAAAGGGTATTTTAATGATCCTATGCAGCGTTTGCGCGTGGAAGGATATTTTCCGCGTTTGCAATATAAGAATAACTATATAGAGTCTGGTATGATTCTATGTGAAAATCCGGCAGACCATATTTGTGCGCGGGTTCGTTTAACCAGTTTGAAAAAGAAAGGAGCAGTGAATCTTTCATTGGATGCGCAAGCGAAAGACGATAATGTCAGTACGACTTTGAATTGGGGGAACAGTGCGGCAGTAACATATAGCGGACAATTGGCTGCCGTAGCCAAATTCTTGCGTACCGAAGGAGAAAAGCCGCTGTTGAAAGCAATGGTGGATGTGAAGCCAACAGATATTATTTTAAATGATACCCTTTGGAAGGTTCATCCCTCGCAAGTCATAGTAGACTCAGGAAAGGTTGACGTGAATAATTTCTATTTTAGTCATCAGGATCGCTATGTGCGTATCAACGGGCGTCTCTCCGATAATCCCCAAGATACGGTTAAAGTCGATTTGAAGGACATTAATATGGGATATGTATTTGATATTGCAAGTATCTCTGATGATGTAAACTTTGAAGGTGACGCTACGGGAACAGCTTACGCAAGCGGTGTGCTAAAAAAGCCTGTAATGAATACTCGCTTGTTCGTGAAGAATTTCTCTCTTAACGAAGGACGTTTGGGCGACCTGGATATATATGGTGAATGGGATAATGAAAATAGAGGTATTCGCCTGGATGCATCTATTCAAGACATAACTCCTGCCCCATCACGTGTCACCGGTATTATTTACCCGTTAAAACCTGAGAGTGGACTTGACTTGAATATTGAAGCGAATGGACTGAACTTGAAGTTTCTTGAATATTATATGAAGTCTATTGCTACCGATATAAAAGGTCGGGGAACTGGAAAGGTACATTTCTATGGAAAATTCAAGGGCTTGAATTTGGATGGTGCAGTCATGACGGACGCTTCCATGAAATTTGATATATTGAATACTCATTTTGCAGTTAAGGATACGATTCACCTAGCTCCTACCGGATTGACATTTAATAATATGTATATCTCTGATATGGAAGGGCATACCGGGAGAATAAATGGATATTTGCATTTTCAACATTTTAAGAACTTGAATTATCGTTTTGAGATACAAGCTAATAATATGCTTGTGATGAATACGAAGGAGTCTCCCGATATGCCTTTCTATGGTACGGTATATGGTACGGGCAATGTATTGCTTTCCGGAAATGCTGTTCAAGGATTGGAAGTAAATGCTGCCATAACTACCAACCGGAATACAATCTTCACCTATATAAATGGTAGTGTAGCATCGGCTACCAGCAATCAGTTTATTAAGTTTGTGGATAAAACTCCCCGTCGCACAATTCAAGATTCTGTTCAAATCATCTCTTACTATGACCAGATACAGCAGAAACGCCAGGCGGAGACAGAGGAACAAGAGACCGATATCCGTTTGAATATACTGGTGGATGCAACACCCGATGCTACTATGCGAATTATCATGGATCCGGTTGCCGGAGATTATATCAGTGGAAGGGGTACAGGAAATATCCGGACTGAATTCTATAATAAAGGCGATGTGAAGATGTTCGGTAATTATAGAATTACTCAAGGGATATATAAGTTTAGTTTGCAAGAAGTCATTCGCAAGGATTTTGTGATCAAAGATGGAAGTACGATAACTTTCAATGGTACTCCTTTGGATGCCAATATGGATATACAAGCCTCATATACTGTAAACTCCGCTTCTTTGAATGATTTGATACCCGATGCTTCGGTCATTATACAACAACCTAATGTGCGGGTAAATTGTATTATGAATCTAAGTGGAATATTGGTACGCCCGACTATTAAACTAGGTATCGAACTTCCGAATGAAAGAGATGAGGTGCAGACATTGGTACGCAATTATATCAGTACGGAAGAGCAGATGAACATGCAGATTCTTTATTTGTTAGGTATCGGTAAGTTCTATACAGAAGATGCCCGGAATAATAATCAAAATTCCAATGTGATGTCATCGGTACTCTCTTCTACCCTTTCCGGTCAGCTAAACAACGCCTTATCACAGGTTTTTGAAACAAATAATTGGAATATTGGAACAAACTTGAGTACGGGGGATAAAGGTTGGACGGATATGGAAGTGGAAGGTATTTTGTCCGGTCAATTATTGAATAACAGATTGTTGATTAATGGAAACTTCGGCTATCGGGACAATCCTATGGCGAATACGAATTTTGTTGGGGACTTTGAAGCGGAATGGCTGATTAACCGCTCGGGAGATATTCGTTTAAAAGCGTATAATGAGACGAATGATCGTTACTATACGAAAACGAACTTGACTACACAAGGTGTAGGTATTATGTATAAGAAAGATTTCAATAAATGGAGCGATCTGTTCTTTTGGAATAAATGGAAGCTACGCAATAAACGGAAACTGGAAGAAAAGAACAAACAACAGACAGATAGTATCGGAAATGATAATGCAGCAAAGTCAGAATTAAAAAGGCTGCGTGCGCAGTGATTTTTTCATTTCTCTTTGAGTTTGTATGAAAGTTTGGAAAAAAGACGTTAAATAAGAATCAGATTCTTGTTGAATGAAAGGGGCTGACTAAAAAG
>ERZ778516.1116-NODE-1116-length-21219-cov-9.478737_pt1 | contig 21219 bp, 19 predicted proteins | sample MGYA00510342_ERZ778516 | MGnify/ENA primary metagenome ERZ778516 (study PRJEB29527, sample SAMN07138961) | mouse gut metagenome | material: feces | host: mouse | place: China:Nanjing | collected 2016-01-25 ... | reverse complement strand
CAGCAGATTAAAAAAGCTTTCGAAGTTCTTGCGGGTGCGGGCAAGCCGCTGTTTCTTTTGGGAAACGGCGTACATCTGGCATTGCAGAAAAAGAGACGGCAAAGCTTGCAGAAAAAACAGGCATTCCAGTCGTTACAACGATTATGGGAAAAGGCGCATTGCCGACGAATCATCCGCTGTATGTCGGAAATATTGGAATCCACGGAAGCTATGCGGCAAATATGGCGGTCAGCCAATGTGATGCCCTATGCTTAATCGGGACGCGGCTAAACGACCGGGTAACAGGAAACGCTGCCCGGTTTGCACCAGGCGCGGCAGTCATTCAGATCGACCTTGCGCCTGCGTCGGTTTCCCGAAGGAAATCAACGCACTGTTTCCACATGCTGTGATAACAACGGACGTAGGGCAGAACCAGTTGTGGACAACACAGTTTTTGGAAATCACAGGAGAAGGGCGCCTTTTGACTTCCGGCGGAATGGGCACGATGGGATACGGGCTGCCGGCAGCGATCGGAGCAAAGCTTGCAGATCCAAAGCGTGAGGTTCTTGCTATATGCGGAGACGGCGGCATACAAATGAACATACAGGAACTGGCAACGGCTGTTATATATGAGCTTCCGATTATCATCTGTGTCATGAATAACGGTTACCTGGGAAATGTCCGCCAATGGCAGGAATTATTTTATGGCAGACGGTATGCCGGCACCTGTATGCGACAGCAAAAGAGCCGTGCGTGGACATGCGGTACGGAAACGGAATATACGCCCGATTTTGTCAGGCTGGCGGAAAGCTATGGTGCGAGAGGATATCGGGTAAAACGGCAGGAGGAGGTTCGGGAGGTGCTGCTGTCGGGAAAAGAGGAGACACGGGTGCCGACTTTGCTTGAGTTTATCATTTGGGAAGAAGAAAATGTACTGCCGATCGTACCGCCTGGAAAACCGTTGTGGGATATGATTACAGGGATGCATGAAAGAGATTGACAAAACAACAAATTTGATGTATGCTAAAAATAGAAAAATACGAGGAAGAAATATATAAGTAAATTTTTTGATGAATACGAGGAAGAAATATATGAGTAAATTTTTTGATGATACAATGCAGGGACTGCTTCAGGCTATTGAAATTGAGAATGAGAATATTCCTCTTACAGAGCGAAATGGAATGCCGGCACCGACTTTTTATGTGTCCAGTGATGATAAAGAGTTAGTTGATAGATTAATTGAAATACGCAAAAAAGAGAATATTTCGCAGTCAGAACTTGCAAAGATGACAGGAAATACACAACAAGCAATTTCGAGATTGGAAAAAAAGAATCATAGCCCATCATTACAGACATTTTGCAGTATACTGGATGCTTTGGGGTATGGGCTTGTGATTGAGAAGAAAGCTGCTATATAAGAATAAAACATGGTGCTAAACTACAGATCTAAAATATGTAGTTTAGCTTTTTTATTATAAATCTACGGAGTTACGGCAGTAATAGACAGATTTTTAGATAACTTTTTATAGAGAATTGTTATGTGTTTTTGTGCTTACAGTAGCTATGATTTCCTTAAATATAGGTTGTAAGTATTCTATCTGTTTTCGTCTGATTTTGCAACTCTAATTGTAAAAATAAGTGAAATTGCATAGTTTTTCAATATATATTTTCTAAAAATTAGTTGATTAGCACAGAAGATTTCTTGTCGTTTGCGGTTATATTTTGCTATGATAATGTGTGGCGCAGAGCCTTTTTTTATTTTATTGAAATTTTTCTTTTTTTCATGCGTTCTCACTAAAACCGTTGATTTTAGCGGCTTTGTACAGATTAACGATAGATATCATACATAACAATTCTCTATAAAAAGTTATGCATTACAAATAGAGTTGCAAAGCATCATTCGATTGTTTTTAGAAAGCCATACAGAGAAAAGGCATGGCTTTTTATGTGCGGGGCAGGAAAAGAGAGAGGGAGCAGCAAATGCAGGAAAAAGTATCGATCATTGTTCCGTGTTATAATGAACAGGAAGCGCTGCCATATTTTTATGCGGAGGTTACATCGGTGATGGCGCGGCTTGCGTATGATTATGAATTGATTTTGGTCAATGACGGTTCTAAGGATCAGACGTTGCAGGTGATCAAGGAGCTGGCAAAAAAAGATCCGCATATTGTGTATTTGTCTTTTTCGAGAAATTTTGGGAAGGAGGCGGCTATGTATGCAGGGTTTCGCTATGCAGGCGGCGATTATGTAGCGGTGATGGATGCGGATATGCAGGATCCGCCGTCGCTTTTGCCGCAGATGCTTGAGGTTTTGGAGTCGGGAGAATATGACAGTGTGGCAACCAGGCGCGTCAGCAGGGAGGGAGAGCCTGTGATCCGCTCCTTTTTTGCGAGGAAATTTTACTGGATGATTAACCGGATTTCTGATTCTGATATTGTGGACGGTGCACGTGATTTCCGGTTAATGAAAAAGGATATGGCGGATGCGGTTGTTCAGATCGGGGAATATAACCGTTTTTCAAAAGGGATTTTCGGATGGGTAGGGTTTCGGACGTATTGGATGCCGTTTGAAAACGTCGGGCGTGTTGCGGGAGAGACAAAATGGAATTTTTGGAACCTGTGCAAATATGCGCTGGACGGAATTATTAATTTTTCCCAGACGCCGCTGTACTTGTCCTCGCTGTTTGGCATTATTATGACTGTGGTTTCACTGCTTTTTCTGGCGGTAATTGTCGTGCGCAGGGTATGCTTTGGAGATCCGGTTGCCGGCTGGGCGTCGCTGATTTGCGTAATTGTGTTTATGGCGGGAATCCAGTTGTTTTGTATCGGAATCAGCGGGCAGTACATAGCGAAAATTTATATGGAGACAAAACACAGGCCGCATTATATTATTTCGGAGTCCAATCAAACAAATACGAACAAGCGCTGCTGCGAAAGCTGCTGTGCGAAAGAAAGAGGTTGTAAAGATGCTTGGTAAAAAGCGCTGTGTGTGGAAAAAAATAGGGGAATGTGACGCTGCGATGTACGGCATCATTGCGCTGCTGTCGGCAGGGGTGTTTTGCATGATTTACGGCGTGCGTGTGCTGCATCCGGCGTATACGGACTGGCTGCTGAGCGGCGGGGATTTGTCGCAGCACTATATTGGATGGAAAGCGTATCGCAGCGCAAAGTGGATGTTTCCGATTGGGATGACAGACCGTCTGGTGTATCCCGACTGTGTTTCGGTAATTTTTACAGATTCGATTCCCATTTTCGCGGTATTTTTTAAACTTTTATCGCCGGTTCTGCCGGCAGAGTTTCAATATTTTGGCGTTTGGGGGATCTTGTGCTTTGTGTTGCAGGGGTGCCTTTCTGCCAGAATTGTCAGGCATTTTACAAAAGACAGGCTGTTTATTGTAGCAGCAGGTGTTTTATTTACCCTTGCCCCGGTTATGATCTGGCGCATGTATGCGCATACGGCGCTTGCCGGACAGTGGATTTTGCTGTTTGTAATGGAGCCTTTGTTTGCCTACAGAAAATATGAAGACAATAAAAAGATCTTTGGCACAGCGTGCGCAGCGGGCATACTGGCGCCTGCGGTGCATATTTATTTTGTGCTGATGTGCGGCATGGTACTGGCTGCGTTTTGTCTCAGAGATCTTTTGGCGCAAAAGCGTGTGAAAAAAAGTGTGGAGGTGCTTTTTCTATATGTGCTGTCAGGCTGTGTGACCGTATGGCTGCTTGGAGGATTTTCCTCTTCTGTGCAGGCAGCAAGCGGCGGGCTTGGCGCCTATGGCTTTAATATGAATGCGCTGTTTAATCCGCAGGGATGGTCTTGTATTTTGCAGGATCTGCCGCTGTATGGGGGCGGGCAGTATGAAGGCTTTGCCTATCTGGGCGCCGGATGTATCGGGCTGCTTGTGCTCGCCGCAGCATTTTTCCTGAACGCAAAGCAGCCAAGGGCGGTGCTGCAAAGAGAATGGAAGGCGCTGGTTTCGATTGTATTTTTACTGGCTGTGGCTGCATGGACGGCATTTTCTCCGGTTGTAACTTTGGGAGACCATGTCATACATGAATTTGCGTTACCAGAGCTTTATATTAAAATCATGTCTATTTTTCGGGCGTCTGGGCGTATTTCCTGGATCATTGTCTATGTACTGATGCTTTGCAGTGTGATCGTATTGGCAAAATGCGTGGAAAAACGAATGCTTGCCGCTGTGCTCGCTGCGGGAATCGTGTTGCAGGCTTATGACATGCACCTGATTTTGGAAGCAAAAAAGCAGCAGTTTCAGACAGAAACAGTATATGATTCGCCGCTGAAAACGGATGCGTTCTGGGAGGAAGCTGCAAAAGAAACCGGGCATATTGTATTTGCAGGCGAGGTATCGAATGAGGAGATGTATGCGTTTGGCGACTGGGCGTTTCGAAATCAAAAAACGCTAAATACGTTTTATCTGGCAAGAGGGGCGCAGGAGCAGGTGCAAAAGCGCCTGGAAGAAGCACTGGAAAAGCTGCCGGAGGATCATTTATTTATCTTTCATGACAAAGACCTGTTAAGATGCCTGGATTATGATCTGCATTATTATCAAATCGACGGGTTTATTATCGGAAGCCGCAGGCATTTTGACGGTTTTTCGCCAATGGAAAAGGAAGCGTTTGAGAATGTATGGACGTTTGGCGGGAACCAGTATCTGGAAAACGGGCAAGACACAGATGACGGCAGAATCATAAATGCAGGCGGGCTTTCTTACGGGCCTTATTGGAGCGTGCCTGCCGGGAATTACCGCATTGAGATTGCGGGAGAGCAGATTTTAAACAATGTGCAGGTGATTGTCTATTCTCAGCGAGGCGGATGCGGCCATGAGGTGCAGTGGATGGAAGGGACGGAGGATGTTTTGAATTTGTCCTTGCAACTGAATGAGGATGTGCAGGATTTGGAAATCTGCTTGCGTAATGATATGCAGGATGCGGTGAAGGTGAAAGGTATACGGCTGATACGGGAGTAGTGGATTGGAGGGGATGTGAGGCTTTTTTTACAGGAAGGGACGCTGGGAGAGAGGATGCTCTTTGTAAGTGTTACCAGAGTAGGATCGAATTCAAATTTTGTTCCTGGCGTATTAAAAAAGTAAGCCCACAAAACGGACGCATGCCACAATCTATATTTTCTGTTATAGTAAATCCATACACGAACATTGATAACTGTATATAGGCAGTTGCGCCGAGAAATGATAATGCGAAAACAAAGCTTTCCTTCGGCGCGTAAAATATACAAGGTCGAATGTATGATATAAACCGTTATAGGGCAGGGACTGCCCGAATTTACGCTTGTGCAGCTAGTAGGTTACGAGGGCGTTGAAGCAAGAAGCCCATTGGCTTTAGACAATGGGTAGTTCACGAAGCAGATAAAGCTTGCAGCATATCCAAAGTGCCGTCCAGATTTTGTCTGTGCCAGTTTAATGCCTTAAAACCAGAGGTAGCCGCACCCATAATGCCGGCATCTAAAAAGCTCATGCCCGTAGCTAGAGTTCCAGAGGAACGAAATTCGCTCCATTCCTTTTTCTGTGCCAATAAACAGATCGTGTCGGTGCTGGTTACAAGCGAAACCTGGTAATCCATTTTATCTTCTGTAATGTTTACGGATTGGATCGCAGAGTAAGGTAACTGCAATGCAATATGATCTTTTACCCCGCCGGTATTTAGCGGTCTGATTGGTATCATAACGATTTCCTCTTTGCATAACTGCAAAACATAATATTCCAAAGTGAAAAAGCTGGCGAATTTACTGCCGAAAGAATGGTCAGGAGCATACTTTACGATGATTCCTTTATGCTCGATAGGGTCATAACCGTTTTTTTGCATAATCTTATAAATGCTGTTTTCTGTTGACATAAATATCCAATTCCTTTCATTTTGTAAAATAGAAGTACAGGAAAAGACCTAAAAGCAAGAAGCCAAATCCTGTCGCCTTTTGCATTTCTTTACAGTCTCATTATAATAGATTTTGAATTTTTGTAAAATATATTTTTCCACAGATTAGATTTATCACGGAAATTTGATCGTCAAGAGCAGTCAGCAGAACCTTTATTCTCAGATCATCGAGAAACAGAAAGCATTTTTCAAACACGCTCTCAGTCAGAAGTCGCGCATAACTTTTTGTAAAGAATTGTTATTTGATTTGCGTTCTCATGGTCTATATAATTTAAAATAATATTGACTATGAGTATTCTATATGTTTTTATTTGAATTTGCAACTTAAATTGTGAAAATCAGTAATTTTAAATAATTCTATATGTAAATATCAACGCATAATTATGCGATTTGCATAAGAAATCTCCTGTTTCAGGTTTAAAAGTGCAACAGAGTTTCGCTATCTGTTACATCTCCAACGATTTTCTCCTACACTGTTTATCCTTTTGTATTTTTTGTGTATCAAGACCTTGTAAGCATTGTATCTAAAGCATTTTAACTATCGAATGATGCGTATCATACATAACAATTCTTTACAAAAAGTTATGTACTACAAACAAAAGTTTATCATATGCTAGAGCATGTTTGGCAGCACTTACGAAGCACAGCCGGGAGAGGGCGTGCCAATCCCCTCTCCTGGCATCCCTTCCTAATAAAAATAAACCAAAGCAATTCAAACAGGAAGCGAACCGCAGCGGCAAGAGAGAAGCTGTCTGTAATACCGGGAGGACAAAGTATGCAGGAATTGGATTATGCAAAAGTGGGAGCGAGAATCCGGCAGATCCGAAAGGCAAAAGGCTGGTCACAGGATGAGCTGGCGAAAAAGTGCGGCATCAGTATGAATTTTATGGGACATATTGAGCGGGGGACGCGGAAAATGAGCCTGGATACGTTTGCCAGAATATGTGCGGGGCTGGAAGCAAATGCGGATGCATTGTTGTGGGGCGTTGTGCAAGAATCACAGGCGATGATTCAGGACTTGTGGAAGCAGCCGAAAAAAGCAGACAGCGACAGCTATTCTATGTATATCCAGATCATGAAGTCTGTGGCTGATATTATGAGAAGCAAGGACGAAAATGCGAAGCAGAGAGTGAAAGAATGAAAATCACACAGATATTTAAAATTTACTGGCCGGATAATGGCGGCGGCATAGCAAAAGTGATGGAAAGCATTGCAGAAGGATGTAAAGACTGGGAACAGGAAATCATCGTATGCCAGGATTCCTGGAAAAAGAAAAGTGCGTTTGATAGCTGCAACGGTGTTTTCGTACGCCGGTGCAGACAGCTTTTTGAAATCGTATCTACGCCGGTATCTATGCAGTTTTTGTGGGATGTATGGAGGCGTACGAAAGATGCAGATATTGTCCTTTATCATTTCCCATATCCGATGGCAGACCTGGCTGTTCTGCTTGGTATGTATTCCGGCAGGCTGGTTGTCTGGTGGCACTGTGGATTTGAGAAATATGAAAAGCTTGCGTGTCTTTACCTGCCGCTTGTCAGACATACGCTTCGCAAGGCAGACTGTATTTTGGTATCTTCCAGAGGGAATATAGACCATTCAGATCTATTAAGGCAGTTTCGAAAAAAATGCAGGGTAATTCCGTTTTGTGTCAGTGAAGAATGCCTGCAAAGAGGACAGGCACATAGATCAAGAGAGGAATTGCGGCAGCAGACGGATAAGAAAAAACTACCAATCCGTATTTTGTTTATCGGCAGGCTTGTATGGTACAAGGGCTGCGACGTGCTGCTGCGGGCATTTGCCAGGATGAAAACGAAAGACTGCCGTCTGGTACTTGTCGGAAGCGGGCCGCTGGAGCAGGATTTGAAGCGTCTGGCGGCTTCCCTGGGGCTTCGCTATGTGCGGTTTGCCGGGATGGTTTCAGAAGAAGAGAAAATGCGCCAACTCGAAACGTGTGATTTTTTCGTGCTTCCCTCGGTTTCAAAAGCGGAAGCTTTTGCAGTCGTGCAGTTGGAAGCGATGGCGTTTGGAAAGCCGGTGATTAATACACGCTTAAATAGCGGCGTGCCGTACGTGAGCGTGGACGGGGTGACCGGCAAGACGGTAAAGCCAGGCAGCGTCCGGGAGCTGGCACAGGCAATGGACGAGCTGGCGGCAGATGGCAAGCTGCGCAGAGAATATGGAGCGAATGCGCTGCGGATTGTGCAAGAGGAGTATACGCAGGAGAAAATGACACAGAGGTATCGGAAAGTATTTGGAGAGCTGCTTAAAAGATCCAGGCAGGAATCCGTACGCAACAGACAAAATGGAGAGGAATATGAAGATTGCATTTAATGGGCAGCTCCTTTTGGAACAGAATAAGACCGGGATCGCATGGAATGCACATCATCTGATTTTGGAGCTTGCGAAAAATCCAGAGAATGAGTGTACTATCCAGTGTTTTTCTTGTGGATGTATGAGAAAACAGCTTTCAAGGCTTTTGGAATATCAAAGGCTTGGATGCAAAATAGAATGCTGTGGCTGGTTTAAAAATGCGTGGTACAAGCTTTTGTGGGTTATCTTGCCGGTGCCGTATCGTTTCTTTTTTCAAACGAAGACAGATATTACACAGTTTTTTAATTTTGCGGTGCCGCCGGGAGTAAGGGGCAAGAAGATTACAGTCATTCATGATATGGCATATAAATCCTGCCCTGAGACAGTCAGGAAGAAAACCCGTATCTGGCTGGCGCTTAGTATGAAAAAATCTTGCAGACATGCGGATCATATTGTTACGGTGTCTAAGTTCAGTAAAAAGGAGATTGTAAAATATCTGCATGTTCCGAAGGAAAAAATCACCGTAGTGCCAAATGCGGTTGACCATACGGTTTATCGCCCGGATTATACAGAGCAGCAGATACAGCAGGTACTGGACAAGTACAAGATTGAGCGGACGTATTTTTTGTATCTTGGAACGATAGAACCGCGCAAAAATCTGGAAATGCTGCTCTTGGCTTATGAAAAGCTGTACAGAAAGCAGCAAAATGTGCCGCAGCTTGTGCTTGCGGGCGGGAAAGGGTGGCTTTGCCGCAGTATTTATGAAAAAGCACGCGGTATGAAGCTTGGGAACCGGATTGTATTTACCGGTTACGTTACACAGGAAGACAGTCCGCTGCTGATGTGCGCTGCACGGGCGTTTGTGTTTCCTTCGCTGTATGAAGGGTTTGGTATGCCGCCGCTGGAGGCTATGGCGTGCGGAACGCCTGTAATTGTTTCAGATGCATCATCTTTGCCGGAAGTGGTGGGTGATGCAGGGATTTTGGTGAATGCGAAAAGTGCCGATGACATCTGCGCGGCTATGCGGCGGGTGCTGGAAGATCATGCGTACAGGGAAAGCTTAAGGGCACGCGGGATAGAAAGGGCAAAAAAATATAGCTGGAAGCGGTCAGCAAGCATTTTAATGCAGGTGTATCGCAACGTATGAAAGGATTGTTGAAAAACAGGATATAAGTGTGCAGAAATCATGAGAAAAAGAATTAGAGAAATATATGCCTACCGTGAGATGGTAGCATCTTTGGTACGCAGAGATTTGAAAGGCAGATATAAAGGTTCTGCATTGGGGTTTTTATGGACGTTTTTGAATCCGCTGTTTCAGCTTGCGGTGTATACGATGGTATTTTCGGTTATTATGCGGTCTGGAATTGAGGATTATTATTTGTTTTTGTTTGTGGCGCTGATTCCGTGGATTTTTTTCAGTACGTCGCTGACTGGAGGTGCAGACTGTATTTTAGCGCAGCAGGATATGGTGAAAAAAATATACTTTCCCAGAGAAGTACTGCCGGTCGCCTATGTAACAAGCCAGTTTATGAATATGCTGCTGAGCTTTCTTGTGATTTTTGCAGTGCTGGCATTTGCGCATTATCCGTTTCGACCGCTTGCGCTGTTATGCCTGCCGGTTGTTATGGCTGTGGAATATGGGCTGGCGCTTGGCTTTACGATGGTGATGAGCGCGGCTACTGTATATTTGCGGGATTTGGAATATGTATTAGGCATTATTGCTATGGCATGGCAGTTTTTGACGCCTGTGATGTATGCAATGGAGCAGGTGCCGCAAAACGTCCGCTGGCTTTTTTATTTGAATCCGATGACAAATATTATAAATGCATATCGGGATATTTTATATTACGCAAAAGTACCAAGGCTGGAGACTCTGCTGTCGGCGTTTCTGATCGGTATCGTGATGCTGTCGGCAGGATGGATCGTATTTTTGAGGCTGCAAAGGCATTTTGTAGAGGAATTATAATTTTTAGGAGGACATTTGGGTGAAACGAGCGTTAATTACCGGCATTACCGGACAGGATGGATCGTATTTGGCAGAGCTGCTGTTGGAAAAAGGATACGAAGTGTATGGAATTATGCGCAGAAAAAGTGTTGTGGATTACGGAAACGTCTGGCATATCAAAGAAAAGCTTCATTTGATCTATGCGGATTTAACGGATTTGACATCGCTTGTCAGCGCTTTAAATACGGCACAGCCGGACGAGGTATATAACCTTGCCGCGCAGTCTTTTGTCGGGATAAGCTGGCAGCAGCCGGCGGCAACGGCGGCGATAGATGCGCTTGGAGTGACAAATATTTTGGATGCAGTTCGTATTGCAAAGCCGGACGCCCGTTTTTACCAGGCTGCGACTTCTGAAATGTTCGGCAAAGTACAGGAAGTGCCGCAGACAGAAAAGACGCCGTTTTATCCAAGAAGCCCATATGGAGCGGCAAAGCTCTATGGCTATTGGATTACGAAAAATTACCGGGAAAGCTTTCAGATGTTTGCCTGTAGCGGTATTTTGTTTAATCATGAGAGCGAGCGCAGGGGGAAAGAGTTTGTTACACGTAAAATTACTTATGGAGCAGCGTGTATCCGGCTTGGCGTACAGGAATATTTAGAGCTTGGCAATCTGGATGCAAAACGCGACTGGGGACATGCGCAGGATTATGTAAATGCGATGTGGATGCTTTTGCAGAACAAGGAGCCGCAAGACTACGTGATCGCTTCAAATGAAACAAGGACGGTGCGTGAATTTGCGCAGCAGGCGTTTCACCATGTGGGAATTGAAATTGCATGGGAGGGAGAGGGGGTACAAGAAGTTGGCAGGAATCGGGAAAACGGCAAGGTATTGATTAAAATCAATCCAGAGTTTTTCCGTCCGGCTGAAGTGGAGCTGCTGTGGGGGAATCCGGCAAAGGCAGAGGCAGAGCTTGGATGGAAGCGAGAGATCAGTTTTGAGCAGCTTGTAGAACGTATGGTAAAAAGTGATTTGCGCCTGGTGCAAAAAGAAATCGAGACGGGGGTTTATAAATGAAGTCGCTGATTATTGGTGGCAGCGGATTTGTCGGCGGATATCTGGCAGAACATCTGCGCAGCCTTGGACATAGAGTAATCATCACACAGATGTCTGGGGCAGAGACGGGCATCTGCAAAGATTCAGACACAGCTAGGTCAGATATTTATAATCTGGATATACTGGAAAAAGACGCAGTCTGGCATTTGCTGAACGAGACGGAACCAGATGCTGTATTTCATCTGGCAGCGCAAAGCTCGGTTGCTGTTTCCTGGGAAAATCCGCAGCTTACGATGGATGTGAATATCAAAGGCAGTACCAATGTCCTAGAGGCGCTGCGCCGTCTGGAAAAGAAACCTGTGATCCTGCTTGTTGGCTCTGGAGAGGAATATGGAAAGGTTTCGCAGGAAGAAGTGCCGGTAAAAGAGACGAAAGCTACTTTGCCGGGCAATATTTACGCGGCTACAAAAGCCTGCCAGAACAGGATCGGCAGTATCTATGCGCAAGCATACGGGCTTAAGGTGATTATGGTGCGTGCATTTAATCAGATTGGGCCAAAGCAGCATCCGATTTATGTGGCGGCGGATTTTTGCAGACAGGCGGCGCAGATTGAAGCGGGAATAAGAGAAGCTGTGATAAAGACAGGGAATCTGGAAGTAAAGCGTGATTTTACGGATGTACGCGACACGGTGCGCGCCTATGCGCTGCTTGCGGAAAAAGGACAGGCAGGAGAAACCTATAATGTTGGCAGCGGCAATGCCGTCAGTATTCGGGAGATTTTGCAGCTCGTATTAGACCATACCCATGTGGATATTCAGACAGAAATAGACAAAAAGAAGCTGCGTCCATCAGATACACCGGTGATGCAAGCAGATATCAGCAAGCTTCAAACGCTTACCGGATGGAAACCGCAAATCACGCTGGAGCAAACGATTCAGGATATGCTTGCGGAATGGCGGGTTCGAGTGGGAGCTTAAAAATCAGACGGATTGGGAGAATGTGCGGTGAAGCCGGAAAATGCTGTAGAAGTGCGTAATATTTCAAAAAAATTTAAAATTTACTATGATAAAGGGCACACTTTAAAGGAAAAGACGTTGTTTCGCAGGCGAAGGACGTATGAAGAGCATTATGTATTAAAAGGCATCAGCTTTGATATAAAAAAAGGAGAAGCGGTTGGCTTTGTTGGGCAGAACGGATGCGGGAAAAGTACGACGTTAAAGCTGCTGACACAGATTATGTATCCAGACAGCGGGACGATTGAAATGCGGGGCAGGGTATCCAGCCTGATTGAATTAGGCGCAGGATTTCATCCTGACATGAGCGGGCGTGAAAATATTTATATTAACGCATCTATTTTTGGGCTGACGAGAAAAGAGATTGAGGAGCGTCTGGACACCATCATTGCTTTTTCTGAGCTTGGAGAATATATAGACAATCCGGTCCGAACGTATTCGTCAGGGATGTATATGCGGCTGGCGTTTTCGGTGGCGATCCATGTGAATGCAGATATTTTGCTGATCGATGAGATCCTTGCGGTTGGCGATGCTGGATTTCAGGCAAAGTGTTTTCAGAAGCTGCGGGAAATAAAAGCAGGCGGCACGACGATTGCAATTGTATCGCATAGCTTGGATCAGATTGAGCAGATCTGCGAGAAAAGCTATTGGATTCAGGAAGGCAAGATTGCCGCGGAAGGGACGCCCAGAGAGGTGCATCCGCAGTATTTGGATTATATGGCAAGACAGCGGCTTACATTGACAAAAGAAAAGACAGCAGACGAAAAACGCTGGGGCAATGGGATGGCGAGGATTCATCAGGTCAAGATTTTCAACGAGGAAGGAAAAGAGGCTACAGCTTTCCGTACCGGCAGACAGATGACGATTGAGATCTGGTATCAGGTCAGGCAGACGGTAGAAGATGCAATTCTTGGAATTGGTATTTTCCGCATGGATGGCGTGCAGTGTTATGGGACAAATACGAAAATTGACCGTCTGGACAGTTTTTCGCTGAAAAGAGATGGCAAGATACGCATTATACTGGAAAGCCTGCCGCTGCTTCCGGCACAGTATACGCTGGATCTTGCAATCGAAAGCGGAAATCATATAGCGGTAGACTACTGCACAAAGATCAGGCAGTTTGAGATGGTTACAGATACATTTGATGTAGGAGTTGCGCGTTTGCAGCATCAATGGTATCTAAAAGGAGATATTGATGAATCATATCATAACGGATTTCATAAATAAGCAGATAGACGGCAGGATCAAAAGCCTAAGGGGAGAAATTGCAGAGTTAAAAAAGATCGCAGATGATTATGGGGAAGCGCTGCGCTCGCTTGGAGGTACGGTGCAAATACAGCGGGAAAATCTGAATCAGAACAACACTGCTTTAGAAATACATTCCGTCAATTTAAAAAACAACAATCTGGCATTGGAACAATATGGATGTAATATTAAAAATAATAACCAAATATTGGAAGAACACGGGCGCAATCTGGCAAATATCAACAAGACGCTGGAAGCGTATCATGACAATATAAAAAATAGCAACCATGCATTGGAAGCATATGCGTGTAATTTAAAAAACAATAACGAGGCGCTGGAAGCATATGAACGGGAGCGAAAGGACAGCCGCCTGCTGTTAGAGCGGCTGCCTGCCTTTTATGATCTTGTTGAAAGGCTTGACAGCCAGGTAGATATGCTGGATCTGAAAATCAGCCGGCTTGGGAAAAAACAACCGGCAGCAGTCGCAGCAAAAAAGCAGAAACTTCCACAAAGCGAAGACACATACGAAGGGATCGATTATTTTGATTTTGAAAATCACTTCCGTGGTTCCAGAGAACATGTAAAACGAGTGCAGAAAATGTATCTGCCTTATTTTACGGGATGCAAAGATGTGATAGACCTTGGATGTGGGAGAGGAGAATTTCTGGAGCTGCTGAAAGAAAATGGAATCCATGCCATAGGCATTGATTTCTACGATGAATTTGCAGAATATTGCCTGAAAAAAGGCCTGGAAGCCAAGTGTATGGATGCGGTCACATATTTGGAAAATGTAGACAAAACAGATGGGATATTTGCGGCGCAGTTGGTAGAACATTTGCAGGTAAGCCAGGTGATCAGACTGTGCAGGCTTGCTTATGAAAAATTAGAAAAAGGCAGATATGTAATTTTTGAAACACCGAATCCTACGTCGCTTGCTATTTATGCAAATTCCTTTTATATGGATCCCTCGCATGAAAAGCCGGTTCATCCGCAGACATTAAAATATTTTATGCAAAAGGCGGGATTTTCAGATATTCAGGTGATTTACACACAAGAAAGTACCGTCGGTATTCAGATTCCAGACATTACGACGGATAAAAATGAAGAATCGTTTCATACAGCAATGCGGCAGGTGCAGCATCTGCTGTTTGGCAGCCAGGATTATGCGCTGATTGCCAGAAAATAAAATACACGGGAGATAAATATGCTTGATGTATGGGTGTTAAAGCAAAGGGAGCGTGTCTTTATGGAACAGTCTTTGGATCCTATAAGTATACACGAATGTGAGAAAGAAAATGTTTTAAGCACAATATACAAGGAAATTGAACAGGAGGCGGCAGGGCTGCGCGATAACGGAACCTATGATTACCGCCTGCTTTTGCGCTATCGTCTGAAAAATATACGCTGGAAGGCAGTCGCAGCAGCAAAGGAAGCAGACAGGCGGTTGCAGAGGTTTGTTCTGTATCGAAAATATCTGAGACGGTTTTTAAAAATATTCTATGGACGCAGAACTGCCGGGCGGAACATAAATGTGCTGATGCTGATGATGCACCGCAAGGAAACATATGTCAGGCTGCTGTATCGTAAGATTTTAAACAGAGAACCAGATGCGGAAGGGTATTCGCATAATTTACATCTGCTCAGAGAAAAAAAGGCGGATAAAGTGGAGCTGCTGGATGCGTTTTGCGCTGTCAGCAGAGAAGGTGGAATGTGCAGGAAACTGACGGGAAGGCGTCTGGCGGAAATGGTTTATGGCAGAAGCAGAAAGCGGAAAAAGGGATGATGTTATGGAAGTACTGATGATGCATCAGACGGTGGACAGGCATGATGCGATTGGAAATGATATCGAAGCAATGTACGGTATATTATCGCGAAAATTCCACTGTCTGGTATATGCAGAATATAAGCTGAATGAGTATGTCGTGTATGCAGACGAAGAGCAGATGAAAAAGATCATAAACAGACAGGATTCGCTGATTTTATACCATCACAGTATTTTTTGGGAGCGGGGAGAGGAGATTCTGAAAAAAACAAAAGGAAAAATTGTGTTCCGATATCATAATATCACGCCGGAGTCCTTTTTTCAGCCATACAGTGCGTTTTATGCTGCACAGTGTGAACGGGGGAGAGAGCAGACGAAACGCTTTGCCGCAGCATATCCAGATGCATACTGGCTGTCAGCTTCTCGATACAATACGCTGGATTTACAAGGAGTCAGACAAGAATGCATAGGAATATGCGCTCCTTTCCATAAAATTGGACAATTTCAAAATATTAAACCGGAGGAAACGATATTAAAGGGAATGATAGAAGATCCAACAATCCAATTATTGTTTGTGGGGCGGATCAGTCCCAATAAAGGTCATTTGCTCCTGCTGGAAATTTTAAGGGTGTTTATCCTGAATTATCATAACAACATTAAGCTGCGGATCGTAGGCAAATTTGATGCTGGCTTGCAGGCATATAAAGAACTGATTTTTCAAAAGATCCGGCAGTACCGGTTAGGGCATTACATTGAATTTATAGGAGAAATTACAGACGCAACCCTTGCTTCCTATTATCTTGGAAGTGATTTATTTGTATGTGCCAGTGAACATGAAGGTTTTTGCGTGCCGATTCTGGAAGCGCAGAGCTTTGGCCTGCCAGTACTTGCGCTGGAGTGCGGCGCGGTTCCTGATACCGGAGGCAGAGGGCAGATTTTACTGAAAAAGCGTGCGGCGGATTTTGCCGCTGCGATTCAAGTGCTGATGGCAAACGAACATTATTATCAGTATATGCAAACGTGCGGCAGGGAGAATGGAGAAAGCCGTTTCACATTTGAACATATCAAAAAGGTTTTTCAGGATGAAATAAAAAAGATCATAGGAGAGCATTATGAAGATTGCAATAGCTACCGTACAGGTGCCGTTTATCACAGGCGGCGCTGAGCTTCATGCAAAAATGCTGAAGGATGAGCTGGCAAAAAGAGGACATCAGGCGGAGATCGTTACCATTCCGTTTAAGTGGTATCCGCCGGAGACAGTCGTTGACTGTATGATGATGGGGCGGATGATGGACTTATCAGAGGTGAACGGAGAAAAAATTGATAAAGTGATTGCATTGAAGTTTCCGGCTTTTTATGTAAAGCATAAGCATAAAGTATTGTGGCTCGAGCACCAGCACAGGCAGGCATATGATTTGTGGGGAACTCCATATGGTGATATTGATAAGATGGAAAAAGGAGAGGCTTTACGCAAGCTGATTATAGAGTCTGATAAGAAATATATCCGTGAAGCAGAGCATATTTATGTGATTGCGAAAAATACGGCACGCCGGCTGGAAAAATACAATGGAATCATGTCGGAAGTACTCTATCATCCGCCGCTTCATTATGACAGGTTCTACTGTGAAGGGTATGGCGACTATATTTTTTATGCAAGCAGAATCGATCCGATGAAGCGCCAGAGAGTATTGGCAGAAGCGATGAAATATACAAAGACAAAGGCGAAGGCTGTCATCGCGGGTACAGGTTCCAGGCGGGAAATCGAATATATCGAAGCGGTAATAAAGAAAAATCATTTGGAACGCAAAGTGATACTAACAGGATTCCTTTCGGAAGAGGAAAAAATCTCTTATTATGCGAACTGCCTCGGTGTATATTTTGGCGCCTACGATGAAGATTATGGATACATTACCCTGGAAAGCTTTTTTTCAAAAAAACCGGTTATCGTACATTATGATGCTGGCGGGCCTTTGGAATTTGTGGAAGATCAAGTGAATGGCTATGTAACAGAAGAAGATCCGAAAAAAGTAGCGGCGCTGATCGACGCGTGGTATCAAAACCGGGAAGCAGCAAAGCGAATGGGAGAGAATGGATTCAGGCTGATGCAGGAAAAACATATTGACTGGGATTATGTGATTCAAAAGCTGCTGCAATAATTTCCTGAAACGATGAAACAGTGGGATTTTGATATTCGGTGAACGAGGAGTTTTCTACTATGAAAAAACCAAAGATGCTCTATGCAAGTCCATTGCAGCCAATGAGAAGCGGAATATCCGACTATTCTGAGGTACTAATCACAGCATTGAGCAAGCAATTCGAACTTACATTACTGACAGATGATTATGAGCTAAACAGCGGCTATTTAAAAAACAATTTTCCTGTGCTGAAATACGGGAAACACCAAGTTGATTTTGAGAACTTCGACTATCTGGTATATAACATAGGGAACAATCCAGAATACCACGATTTTATTTACGAAGTATGTCTGGAACATCCGGGCATGGTTATTTTGCATGATGTCGTTTTGTACTATCTTTTTGTCGGTTATTATCAAAAACGGAACCGGCTTTATGCAAAAGTATATGAGCAGGAAGGAACAGAGGCTTTTTTAACGCTGAAACGGGCAGTAAAAAGAAAGGGTGCAGATCTATTGGCACAAAAGGAAATGGCGCCTCTTCTGCCATTCCATAAAGAGCTTTTCCGGTCAGGAAACCGGATTATGGTGCATTCGTGGTATGCGTATGAGCAGGTATTGCATACAGGGATTGTAAAAGAAAAAAATATTGCAAAGATCAATCCTTTGCCTTATGGATATTCGGCAACTCTTTCCAAAGCAGAGCTGTTTGAAAAATATCGTATCCCGCAGGATGCGTATATCATTGCATCTATGGGATATATAGAGCGTACGAAGCTGAACCATATCGCATGTCAGGCAGTACGCAGATTAAATGAAGAGGGAGCGCGCAAGGTCTGTTATGTGATGGTTGGTGAAGGGTTTTATGCGGACGGTTATGTGGATGGAAAAGTTATAATAAAAACAGGATATACCAGCCTGGACGAGTTTGACGCGTTTATCAGATATTCGGATATCATATTAAATCTTCGCAATCCATCGATGGGAGAGACGTCCGGCGCGATGCTGCGGATTTTGGAGCAAGGGAAAGTATGTATGATTAATGACGGGGGATGGTTTTGTGAAATACCGGATCGGTGTGTGAAGAAAGTGTGCCTGGAAAATGTGGAAGAGGATTTGTATGAGAAAATACGGATGCTTATGGAAGATCCGCAGGAAGGAAAAAAGATAGGGGAGTGTGCGGCGGAATATATGCGGCAAGAGTATCAGGAGGAGAAGATTGTGGGGAAGATAAGAAAATTTTTGGAAAGATAAAAGTTCAATTTGGAAGGAAGACTATGAAAAATATTAGAAAACAAACACCGTATATTACTACGGTGATTATAGTGATTACTGTATTATGCCTGATATATAGAGATGCTGACCTTAGTTATCCATTAGTATATTCTGGTGGAGATGAAATGGGAATTTTTTATTGGATTAAGACGATAAAGCATTTTGGGATAAGACTGGTGAATCCGATGGTGGGAGGAACCACTGGTGGAGATATGTATGATTATATTTTTTCTGATAAATTATCGTTTTTTATTGTAAAAGTAATTAGTATATTTGTAGAAAATACGTATCTGATTGCAAATATATTTTATTTTCTTAGTCATATTCTTGTGTCTTTAAGCAGTGTTTATGTTTGTAGAAAATTACATTACAGTGCGGGAATATCCATTATGGTGTCTGTTTTGTATGCTTTTTCTGTGTTTATGCAGACACGGTATGCTCATCTGTGGTTAACTCCGTATTTTATGCTGCCGTTTAGCTGTTTGTTATCGTTAAAGATAGTTCGTGGGGAAATAGTATGTGGCAAAGTTTCCATTTGGAAAGATCAAAATTTTTATAAGGCATTGCTGATTTCCTTTTGCTGCGCTTTTACAGGATTTTATTATGCATTTTTTACATGCATTTTAGTTGCAGTAGCAATCGTGATAAGAATGATAAATGCAGAGAAAGGCGCGATGAAAAAAGAAGGATATCACTTGTGTTTTATTTTGAGTGTGATTATTGGATGCATCATGAATGTGATTCCCAATATGTTATATTGGATAAAAAATGGGTTTAATCCAGAGAGCGAAATTGCAACAAGAGGAATTGGAGATGCAGAAATATACGGATTAAAATTTATACAGCTAATTCTTCCAAGACAGGAACATAGAATCTCAGTATTTAGGGAGCTGTCAAATAAATATTGTGAAAAATATCCGCTTGTGAATGAAAATGCAACATCAGCTATTGGCATTATTGCAACAGTTGGATTTGTGGCTTCTCTTATCTGGCTGTATAGTAACCGAAAAGAGAATAAGGATCTGTCGTATTTAAACATCAGCGTTTTTTTAATTGCAACTATTGGAGGAATAGGAAGTATTTTTTCTTTGTTTTTTCCAACTCCTATGAGAGCTTATAACAGGATGTCGCTTATTATTATGTTTTACAGCTTATTATGTGTTGCAGAATTATTAAAAAGGTTTCGAATGAAATGTACAAAAAAAGTGTATGGGATAGTAATATCAGTTGTCTTATGTATTGGAATTTTTGACCAGACACAGGTGTATGCCAAGTATGATTATACAGTGATTGATCAAAACAGAAAGTTTATTGATAAAATAGAAAAGCAACTGCCACAGGAAAGTATGGTTTATGAACTTCCATTTGCTAGATGGCCGTCAGGAGGTAATTACAGGCTGTTCATTCCGTATTTGGAATCAGCAGGTCTTCATTGGAGTTATGGAGCAATGCAGGGAAGGCCGGAGGCAAAGTGGCAGCAGATGGTTTCGAGATGTGATATCGAAACAATGCTAGCATTGCTTGCAAAAAAAGGATATGCAGGTATCTATTTAGATAAAATTGCGTATTTGCAAACATCTGATGAAGCGAATTTTCAGCAAGTATTTGGCAGCTTAAATAAGGCGCTTGGGTTGAATCCGATGATAAGTGATGATGGAAATTTATTTTTTTGGGATATAAGAGAGTATGCCAGAAATTTTGAATCGGGATTTACCGTACAAGATAAAAAGAAGATGAATGTCCTGGCAAATATGGCGATGTATTTTGAAACAGGATTCAACCGTGAAGAAACTGGTGAAGGAAACGTATGGAATTGGTGTAATGGGAAAGAAGGCAGCTTGGCGATTTATAATTATACCAAAGATACGGCTGAGATTCAATTAAATGCGTGTGTGATAACGCAAAATACAGATATAGAATATTTGCTTGTTGAGACAGGAGGAGAGAAAAAAAGGTTTGAGGTCGATTCGTCTGGAAAAATGATAGAATTGCGGATGGAATTGTCTCCTGGATGCAATATGGTAAATTTTAAGTTTGAAGGGGATATTGTCAATGCGAATGGCCTGTCATTTCAGATCCGCAATTTAAAAATAGTAGATATTTTCGAGTAACGATGATTATGAAAGGAAAAGAAGGAAAATGAATCGGTCAATGACAAATAAACTAAACTATATTTTGGATAACTGGGTGCCACCGATTATCAGGGACAGTGAACTATTTATGAGTTTTGTTTTTTATATAGTATTTGGAAAAAAATATCACTATTATATGCATTTTAAAGATCATTCTTATCGTCTAAAGGAGGCAGATATCAATCAGTATTATGATATTTTGTCAGATACATTTATAAATAGAAAGACAGATTTAAACACAGGATGTATAAAGTATATTTTAAGGAATATCTCAGGAACAACTATATTAGATGCTGCGGCTGGAAAAGGGTATCTTGCAAGGCTGCTAAAAAAGCAAGGGGGGGCATTTAGATATTTGCGCAGTAGATATTGTTTTGCCAAAATCAAAAGTGGAAGGCATTAACTATAAAAAGGCGACACTTACAAATTTGCCATTTGAAGCAGATTCCTTTGATACGGTCATT
>ERZ778516.1115-NODE-1115-length-21266-cov-6.153835_pt1 | contig 21266 bp, 33 predicted proteins | sample MGYA00510342_ERZ778516 | MGnify/ENA primary metagenome ERZ778516 (study PRJEB29527, sample SAMN07138961) | mouse gut metagenome | material: feces | host: mouse | place: China:Nanjing | collected 2016-01-25 ... | reverse complement strand
TAACAGAAGTTTTAAAAAATTGTGCCCATCAGATGAATAAGTGCGTTATTATTGTGACGCATTCTAATGACCTTGCAAAGCAAGCTGATATGGTTTTTCGTTTGAAGAAAGGCAAGCTGCAACAGTTATGAGGACAGAATGGAAATGATGGTAAACGGTATGTATCACGGAATTTGGCTGCCCTTTCTAATTAAAACAAAGTATTCGTTGTGTATTTGTAGGGATTTGTGTAGTATAATTAATTTTAAATATTGACTGGCAAGGGATATCCTATTGTCGATAATTTATGCACAGAACAGGAATACAAACCAAAAAGGCAACCCTATCAAGGAAAAGGAGCAGAAATGGCTTATAAGATATTGATGATTGATGATGATACCGAACTTCTTAAAATGCTGAAAAAATTTTTGGAAATTAAAAAGTATGAAATCATTACGGCAGAGTTCGAATAGGGTAAAAACAGCGGGAAGCCAGTATTTATGCGGCTTCCCGTTTTCTGTGCTTGCAAAATGCTTGCAGTTTTGAGAATCATTCATTCATCATTCCATGTTCTTTTAGATATTCAATATGTTTCTTCATTCGTTCTTCTCTGGAAAGTTTGGGATATTCTTTCTTGGTCAGTGGTAGACTGTAATAATCTATCATTTTCTCTTTTTCTGATTCATAACTTTCATTAGAAAGAGTATATGACATCAAATCACTGATATTTTCATGTACCTTACGAATCATTTGGCATACATCGCCATTATATTTATAATTTCTATCATTACCATAAAAAGTAAGTCTTGTCCACCAGCGGAACCTATCATCCGTTTCGCCTTCTTTTTCCATATCCAATCCATTTTCTATATGGTCATGCACTATGATTTCACAACCAACTTCATTCGTTTCAACCAATTGATAAAGAAAATCTGCGATATCGGACAAATCGGAAAGAGCTGCTTTTGATTGTCTGCCACAGAGCCAGTCTATGGACACATTACATTTATCCGCTATATTTATTAAAACTTCGATAGTAGGATTATTTTTACCATTTTCATATGCAGACATAGATGGCTGTGGTATGCCTATAAATTCTGCAAATTCCTTTTGCGATTTACCAAGTGAGAGCCGAAGTGTTTTGATACGTTCTCCAAAATCTGATGATTTCATAGGATGCCTCCATTTCTATTTAATCTAGTATTCATTATATCAAACTTCCTACAAAATATAAATAAGAATTTATTAAAAAAATTAGAATAATAATATTGACAAACTGATAAATATTAGTATGATAATATTTATCAGAGATAGTAATTTGCGGCTTACTAAATTATCAGTGGAAAAAGAAAGGAGAAAAATATCTGTGAACAAGAAAATGTATGTGGATGTTACAGAAGTTTGCGAAGACTGGGGTGTGAGCAGAGCGCAGGGTTACAAGATTATTAAGCAGTTAAATGAACGGATGCTTGCAATCAACCCAAATCTCATTGTCCTATCAGGCAAAGCAAATCGGAAGTTCTATGAGGAGAACTGCTATGGTATGGCAAAAAAGGTATAAAAAAGACCTTTCCCCGGCAAGAGAAAGGTCAGCAACACATCAGAAGCTATGATATGTTACCTGAGCAAATTAACTATATCACAGCTTCTGGATTTACACAATAAGGAGGATGTGAAAATGCCTGTATTTAAAAATAAGACACAAGGGCAATATGTGAATGTTTATAAAGAAATTCTGAAAAATAAAACTCTTAGTCTTAGGGACAGAGGAATGGTAGTAACACTATTATCGCTGCCGGACAATTGGGATTTTAGTATTGCTGGTCTTAGTAAGATTATCCCAGATGGTAAAAGTGCTATTAGAGCAAGTCTTGCACGTTTGGAGGAGCTTGGCTATGTATCAAAGGAGCAGGAACGGGCAGAGCATGGCAAATTTGGAAGAAATATTATTGAAATTCACGAAACACCAGTTGCGCCGAAGTCTGGTTTTCGGACGACGGGAAATCCGGGCGGGGCAATTCAAAACCGAACACCCAGAAGACGCTTGCGCATCTTCTGAAAATGGCGGTTCTTCGGTACTGTCCAGCATATCAATATAGCTTACTTGCTTACCGCCTTTGATGTTATAATAAATCACAACCTTATCATCATACAGATAAACAGAATTTATAAATGTGTCAATAATCCTTTTCTGGAAATCTATGTCAAGCGCATCACCATTACAGAACTGCTTTAACCATTCTACAATTTGCTCTTCTGTAAGCTGTACTTTTGCCGATATGCGGAGTTTGGCAAGGTCAAGCTCTGCTGCTGCCTTTTCTGTGTCCAGTTGTTCCATTTTGTCAAATATAGGCTGGCGAGCGGAAGCAGGGCATACAGCCAGAGTATCAACAAGGCGGCTTATTTCTGCGTCTATCCTGTTAAGCTGCTTTTCGTATGCCTGTATGCGGTCAAGCCCGCAGTCTTTTTTATACTGGGCTACCAGTTGGGCGGCAATATACTCTATGCGCTCTGGTGTTAGGACATACTCTACAGTTTGCTCTACGACATACCATTCAATATAACCTTTCTTTTCGTTCTTTTTATCGCAAGTATGCTCTCTTCTGCGTTTCCTGCAAGTGTAATAGTGGTAAATTTTGCCGTTCTTTCCGTGTCCGGCTTCTGCAATCATATTAGTACCGCAATGCCCGCAGTATAATTTCCCCTGTAAGAGATACTCTACAGTAGCTTTTGAGGCAGCAGGCGCAGCTTTCCGCTTGTCCATTAACTCTTGCACTTTATAGAATGTCCTTTCGTCTATGAGGGCATCACAGCCGCCCGCAACTTCTTCCCCGCCATGCTCATAAATTCCAATATACTTTTTGTTTTTTAAGACGGAATGGACAGTTGAAAGGGCAAAAGGAAGCCCTTTACTGTTTTTTAAGCCGCGTGCGTTCAGTGCGTCTACAATTTTCTTTTTGGGTACGCCTTTTGCATATTCTTCAAAGATATAGCGTGCTATAGGCGCGGTGTTTTCGTCTTCTACAAGTTTTCTGTTTTCCAGTTTATAACCCAGCGGCACATAGCCGCCTAAAAATACGCCCTTCATTCTGCTTTCACGCTGCCCGCGCACTACCTTTTTAGAGAGGTCAAGGCTGTATTGTTCCGCGCTGGCTTCCAGCAGCGCTTCAAGGATTATGCCTACTTCACCCTCACCGACATTTTCCATAGCAGAAAGCACTTTAACGCCGCACTGCTTTAATTTGTGCTTATATATGGCGCTGTCGTATCGGTCACGGGAAAAACGGTCAAATTTCCAGACAATCACGCGCTGGAATTGCTGCTTTTTTGCGTCTGCAATCATGCGCTGGAAGTCTGGGCGTTCGTCTGTGCGCCCTGTTATGGCGCGGTCTATATATTCCCCTACTACTTGCAGCCCTTGACGTTCTGCAAAGGCGTAGCAATCCCGCAGTTGCCCTTCTATGCTTTGTTCTGTCTGGTTGTGTGAGGAATAGCGGGCATATATTACGGCGTTTAGTGTCTGCTGCATTACTTTTCACCTTTCCCTTTCTCATTGTCGAAAAGTTCCCCATTTAGTGCAGATAACATAAGTTCTACAGAATGATGCAAAGCATCAATATAAGCGGCTTTTAGTTCAAATGACATATCGGGATATTCTTTATCTAAGAGTTCTAAATATTTTGGCGTTAGCAGTAAAGAAACTTGATTTGCACTCATTCCTTCAAACGGTGTACCGTTAAAAGCAGGCTCATCTTTCCCCATTAAGTAATCTAATGACAGACCAGAACCGAAAGACAAGTCAACCAATGCAGAGAAACTAATAGTAAAAGGCTTTCCGTCTTCTGCTGTAGTACCGTTTTCAAGGGCTTCTAGTTGAGGCGGGCTTATATTGCACTTTTTAGCAAATTCACGAATAGACATATTACCACGCGCAGCGCGGAGGCGTTTACCAAAAATATTATTATCAATAGAAACCATTTCTAAAGGTTCTTCTTTTTCTTCTTTCCCAAGAAGTGTGTTAGGTGTAGTACCGAGAACATCACAAAGTAAGCGGAGAGTTTGGGGCGACGGCTGTGAGCGGTCAAGTTCCCACATACGAACAGTGCTGCCGCCTTTGTTTACTAATTCGCCTAATTCGGATTGTGTTAAGCCTTTTTCGGTACGGAACATTCTAATTCTTTTTCCAAGAGTTTCCGACATTACGCACACCTCCCTTATATTTATATCAATTATATTATACGCAATAATATTGCTAATTTCAAGAAAAATATAAAAAACATGTTGACAGCAATATTATTGCTATGGTATATTTAAACACGAAGAGCAACAATATTGCTGAAAGGAGGAAAAGAAATGTGCAAATTACGTGAATTTAGAACGCAAAAGGGATTGAGTCAAGAGAAAATGGCTATTGAATTAGGAGTATCTCTTTCAATGTATGCAAAAGTAGAGCAAGGAACGGCAAAAGCTGGACGCGCTTTTATGGAAAAGATTAAGCATCATTTCCCAGAGGCGAGTATAGATAATATTTTTTTTACCACAAATAGCAATAATATTGCTATTTAAGAAAGGGAGGAAAAACAATGAAAAGATTTTTAGCAGAGGGGGAAGCCCTTCAACAAGTGGCGGTTATGGGCTTGCGTGCGCCGGACGGCACAGTAGCGGAAAGCGTACCGCTGTACCGCATCATACCAGAAAAAGAAATAAAGCCGGAAAGCGGGCTGACAGCCGGGGAAGAGGAAATATGCAAAGAAGCTGGCTGGGCGCTTTCAGATATCTACAGGCAGTACAAAAGAGCAGAAAGAAAGGCAAAGGCAGGCGCGAAAATGCGGGCGCAGAATGCCTAAGAAATCAACAGTAAGGACGCAGCCTAACAGCATAGCGGATTTATGCAGAGCCAGAAGGACAACACAGAGGGAAATAGCGCGGCAGATAAATTTCACAGAGGGCTATATAGCAATGGTGAAAAAAGGGAAAGTAGAAAATATTTCCATTGAATTTGCACAAAAGCTGGCAGCAGTTCTGGGGGCGCAGCCGGAAGAGGTTTTCCCGGATTATGGAAGCAGCAGGCAGCAGGCAAGGGAGAACGTGGGGGCGTGCAGGGCTGGACAGGAAACCGCGCTGAAAGAGGCAGAGAGCCGGAAAAAGAGCATAGAGGGCATGAACGGAGGGCAGCAGCCGGAAGACAAATTCAACGTGAAGACGCAGCCGAACAATATTTCCGACCTATGCGCCATCAGAGGGATAACACAGAAACAGCTTGCAGAGCTGGCGGGCATAGCACAGACGCACGTTACAGACATAAAGAAGGGGCGCAGGCAGCACGTAAGCGCGGCAGTTGCAAAAAAGCTGGCAGCAGTGCTGGGGGCAGAGCCGGAAGAGCTTTTCGCTGATTATGCGGGGGCAAAGGCAGCATATCTGCGCGACATAGAACAGAACCGGGAATTTGTCTTTAAAGACATAGGCGAAAGGAACGCAGCCATTGAAAGCATGATACCGCTTGCAAAGATTATGGCAAGAAAGAACGCAGCTATGCTGCTGAAAAGCTGCCGGAACGGCTGTATAGATATGGAGGACATTACAGCAGAGGCTTTTCTAATCGTTACGGAAACAGCCAATAACGCTATGAAAAGGGGCATACCGAAAGGCGCAGAAATCAGCCAGTATACATGCGGGGGAATAGAAAAGGGATTGAAGACCCTGTACAGGGCGCAGCATACACAGCAACGCGCAGCCTGTAAAGAAATTTCATATGACGCGCCTTTGAGCAATGACGAAAAAGAAACTTATTTAGATTTTATTGAAGCACGCTATTTTGTACACAGGGGGAAAACGCCAGAGGAAATAGTGATACTGCGGGAAGAGTGCAGGGAAGCCGTGCGGATGCTGCCGCCAGAACGGAGGCATGAGCCGGAAATTGCGGCATTGTTACAGCAGATTGCAATTTGAACAGGAGGGAAAGGAAGCCATGAGCAAAAAAGAAATGATGCAGGAATTGTTAGAGAAAATGAGCGAAAAGGAAATCAGTCTATTGTACTGCTTTGCTATCGGAATGAGGGCGTGCAGCACGGGGAAGCCGGAAACCATGCAGGAGGGAGAAAAAAGCCATGATGTACAGGAAATGTGAACGCTGCGGCGCTAACCTTGACTGGGGCGAGAAATGCGACTGCGGGCAGCAGGAAGGATACGGAACATATTCAGACGGGGAAAGGACGGAAAAAAGGAATGATTGCACTGGCAGGACAGAAACAAGGGCAGGAAGAGAAGGTAACAACCTACCGCTTCGGTGATGATGAAAGGGAGCTGACAGCCGGGGAGAAGGAAGCGTATGCAATGGCTGGAAGCATTGCGGAAAAGATACACCGTGCAGGGCTGGCGGCGGCAGCAGCGCAGTTTAGCAGAATGACCTACAAGGAATTTAAGCGGGCTTACAAGCTGCCGGAATGGGTAAAGCCGGAGGAATACTATTTCTTTTCAAAATCATTCTACCAAGCGTACTGCTGGGGGTATGAAGAGGGGGAGAAAATGAAGGAACACCAGTTCGATACAGGAAAAGAGCAAAAAGAATAGCGCCCAACGGAAAACCGCTAAGCGCCCAGAGCCGTACATATGCCCTCAACCAAGTTCAGTATAGCATATGTGCGGCAGGATTGCAAGCGTTTTGGCGGTTCTGGCGGGAAGTTCCGACCTTGTAAATAACGTTATCTTCTGAACCATTACAGGGAGGGCTGGAAAGGGAAACATATGTACACTGAAAAGAAAATCATCATAGGGGATATTATGGAGGTCATGCGCTACCACTCCACTAAAGGGGGAAGTGCGCAGAGAGGGGAAAAGGAAAAGGAGTCAACGCCAGCGCAGAAAAAGGCGAATGAGATAAGGACGGGCAACGAGCTTTGGAGAGTGATATACATAAACTTTGATGGGCAGCAGGGCGACCAGTTCAATACATTCACGTTTGCAGAGGATATAGGGGAAGAGGCGGCGCGGAAGGAATGGCGCAACTTCATCAAGAGGGTGCGGCGGTATGTGAAAAAGAACGGGCTGCCAGAATTAAAGTATGTGTACACGTTGGAGAAGCAGGGGCGCTGGCATATACACGCAGTTATGAGCGGGATACCATTAGGGGATTTAGTAAAGCTCTGGGGGCGGGGGCGCGTCACGTCTTCCATTCTGGACAAGACAAACGATTATAAGGACTTGGCGGCATACATAACAAAGAACATAGAGCCGGAGGGGGAAGAGGCAGGGGGAGAGCCGGAAGGGAAAAGGAAGAATAAGCGCAGTTGGAGCGGAAGCCTAAACCTAAAGCGCCCTATCGTGACGGTGAAGGAAATCAAGCGGGAAAGCATCATGCGGAAGATACCAGAAGCGCCGAAAGGCTATGTACTGCTGCCGGACTGGAAAGTAGGCTGCGATAACTGGGGGAATTTATACCAGCACTATAAATGCCGGAAGATAGCGGACACAGGGAAAGCAAAGAAGGGAAGGAAAAAGGCAGGGAAGACCAAGGCTAAAAAGCGCCGTTAGCTCACTGGTTAGAGCGCCAGCCTTATTGCTGGGCGTGTCTGGTTCGATTCCGGCACGGCGCATTTGCAGCAGGCACGGCGAGCCTGCACCAGAGGGCAGCAGGCTAATAGCTGCATCTGGATACCGTGATAAAAATAGCAGCGGTCATACCAGCTAGAAAGTATGTGGACGGTCAACAGGTTTTCTGCGGCTTTTTAAGGTGAAAAGCCGCCAGCACGGTAAATATTACGCCAGAACAGGAGGCGGCGGCATGGACAGGCAGAGAGCGCCGCCAGAGCAGCCACACAAAACAGGAAAGGAAGGAAAAGGGAAGCAATGAACATTTTTTCGCGGATATTCCGCAAGGCAAAGCCCCCGGAGGGGAAAACGGAACGCGCAGAGATACTGGGCGGCGGCAGCTCTTTTTCCGCATGGAACGGCGACGCATACGCAAACGACATATACAGGGGCGCAGTGGACGCGATAGCGCGGAACGTGGCAAAGCTGAAAGGTTCGCATGTGATACGCTATGCAGACCATGACCGCACGGAGGGCGACTGCAAAATAAACCGCCTGCTGCAGATAGAGCCTAACCCGTATATGAGCGCATTTGACATGCTGTATAAGCTGGCAACGCATTATTTTCTATACAACAATGCCTTTGCGTTCTTACAGAAGGACGAACGGGGGCGGCTTGTGGGCGTGTTCCCGTTAAATGCGGCGCATGTGGAATTTATGGCAGATGCAGCAGGGGCGCTGTACTGTGAGTTCCTTTTTTCTGGCGGCAAAAGCGTAGTGCTGCCATATGCGGACGTGATACACATGCGCAGGAACTTCAACAGCAGCGACCTTTTAGGCGACAGCAACGGGGCATTAGAGCCAGCGCTACAGCTTGCGCATACGCAGAATGAGGGCATCATTTCAGCGATAAACAGCGGCGCGCAGCTCCGGGGCATCTTGAAGCGCACGCAGCTTGCGAACGTGGAGAAGCTGAAAGACATACAGGAGAATTTCATAAAGGACTATCTGACAATATCCAACAACGGCGGCATAGCCGTAATAGACAATGCGTCGGAGTATATACCGCTGGACAATAAGCCCTATACAATCGACGAGAAGCAGCTACAGGCGGTAAAGACAAAGATTTATGACTATCTGGGGATTTCGGAGGCGATTGTAAACAGCAGCTACAATGAAGACCAGTGGGCGGCATTTTATGAAAGCACGATAGAGCCGCTGGCGGTTCAGTTCAGCCTTGAATTTACGCGCAAGGTATTCAATGAGCGGGAACGCGCTTTCGGCAATTCCATACTGTTTGAGAGCGGGCGGCTGCAATTCAGCAGCAACGCCACAAAGGTAAACTTGATAAAAGAGCTTATGCCGTATGGGCTGCTGACCGTCAACCAAGCGCTGGAAATATTGAACCTTCCAAGCGTGGAGGGCGGCGAGAAGAGGCTACAGACATTAAATGTTGTTTCTGCTGACGAGGCGCACAAGTACCAAATGGCGAAAGCCGGGGCAGCAGGACTGGAAAAGGAGGCGGGAGGCAGTGAAGGAAATTAGGATATGCGAGATAAGGGCAGGCGCGGCAGCAGGCGCAGGAAAAGCCCTAAGGCTGGAAGGAAGACCGATTGTATACGACCAGCCGACAAAGATAAATGACCCGGCAGGGGCTTTTATAGAGGTGATACGGGCGGGGGCGCTGGAAGGTGCAGACCTTTCAGATGCAAGGCTGCTTTACAACCATGATTTAAGCAGGGTGCCGCTTGCACGCACGCCAAAAACAATGCAGCTCATACACGACCCGGCAGGGCTGCGCATGGTTGCGGACTTACCAGACACGCCGGAGGCAAACAGCGTATATACGGCAGTAAAGCGCGGCGACCTTTCGGGAATGTCATTTGCCTTTAAAGTGCCGGAGGGCGGCGACAGCTACGACGCAAAGACACGGACACGGACTATAAACAAAATAGAAAAGGTCTATGAAATAAGCGTTGTGCCTTTCCCCGCATATCCCCAGACAAGCGTAGAGGCGCGTTCTGCGATAAGCGGGCAGGAAGGGGCAGAAAAACTGCGCCGGGAGGCAATCATAAAGGCAAACAAAATATTGATGAAGGACATTTAGAAAAGGTGTCCAAAACGGACACCGCCACAAAAAGGATTAAACGGAGGAAACCAAAATGAAATTTAAGACTATCGCAGAGGCATTTAATTATTACCGCAACGCCACATTAGAGGAAATCGAACGCCGGGCGGCAGAAATCAAAGGAACGATTGAAACAGACGCAGAGGCAGACATAACGACACTGAATATTGAGCTTTCCGGGCTTGCGCAGGCGAAAGAGAACATACAGCAGCAGGCAGCAGGGGCAGCGGGAGGAAACCAGCGCAGCGCGTTCAACCCTATCACGGGCGCAGGCATGAGCTTTGAGCGCAGGGCAAGCCATGAGGCAACGGAGGGCGACGTGTTGAACAGCCCGGAATACAGGAGCGCTTTTTTCAAGTCTTTGCTGGGGCATAAGCTGACGGAATTTGAGCAGGCGGCATATAATCGCGCAATGGGAGACCAGAGGGCAGACACGTTTACGGATTCTGCCAGCGCGGCAGCAGTGCTTCCTACCCAGACGCTTAACGAGGTAGTCAAAAAAGCGCGGACTATGGGCGGTCTTATGGGCGTGTGCAGGGCTTTCAGTATCCCCTCAAAAGTAGCCGTGCCTATCGGAACGCCGACAGCGGCGGCAAGCTGGCATACGGAAGGGGCAGCAGTTGACGGCGAAAAGCCGACAGTTACAAGCGTTTCTTTTGACGGGTACGAGATTATGAAAGTATTTTCTATCAGTGAAAAGGCGCGTAAAATGAGCGTTTCAGCGTTTGAAGGGTATATGACGCAGGAACTTAATGCAAGCGTTATGGAGTGCATTGCAAGCGCCCTTGTAAACGGCACTGGAAGCGGGCAGGGAACGGGCATTATGACCGGGGCTACATGGGAGGACGGGAAAAACGCCCTCACATTCGGCAAGACTGCGGGGCTTAAATATGCGGACGTGGTAAAGACGGTTGCAGCGCTGAAAAGGGGCTATGCAAACGGCGCGAAATGGGCTATGAACAATGCAACACTCTACAACCAGTTTTACGGGCTTGTGGACACAAACGGAAGACCTGTCTTTATTGCAGACCCGAAAAACGAGGGCATAGGGAAAATATTAGGCTTCCCTGTAGTCATTGATGATTATATCGCAGACGAAACCGCGCTTTTCGGAAACTTTAACTATATGGGCTACAACATGCCGGAGGGCATCACGGTAGAGGCTTCAAGGGAAAGCAGCTTCAAGAAAGGGCTGATTGACTACCGGGCAATGGCAATAGCGGACTGCAAGCCGATTGTGCCGGAGGCGTTTGTAAAGCTGGCGCGTGCAGCTTCATAAAGGGGGCTGCGGGTATGCTGACAATAGAGCAGGCGCGGGAGATACTGCGGCTGGACACGGCAGACAATGACGCTATCATAGAGGGGTTATTGTCTGCGATACCAGACTATATAGAACTGACAACAGGCGTAACGGCAGAGCAGCAGGCAGGGCAGCCGTTAGCGGATACGGCAGGGAAGTTTATACTCATGCTCTGGTACAATGCGGAACGCGCCGACGCGGAAAAGCTACAGAGGACGATTGACAGCCTGCTAAAGACGCTTGCGCTTATGGCGGTTAGGAAGGAGTAACGGGAATATGGCTAGGGATTTTGCACGGGCGTTTTATGACAGCCAGCAATGGAGGAAAACAAGCAAGGCATATTTAAGCAGCAAAAACTACATATGCGAGGACTGCGGGGGCGCTGCGTGCATTGTCCACCATATCCGGCATTTAGCTCCGTGGAACATAAACGACCCGGAAATAACGCTGGACTGGGGAAACCTAAAGGCGGTATGCGAAAAGTGCCACGCAGAGGAACACGCGAAAGATGATAAGGCTTTCCGGGGGAAGCCAGCAAAATTAAACGGTATCGGCTTTGACGAGAACGGCGACGCGGTAGAAAGCCCTAATGTATTCTTAGTGTGCGGCAGTCCGGGCAGCGGAAAGACAACATATGTATTAAGCCACAAAGGACAGAATGATTTAGTTGTTGACTTGGATTATATTTGTGCGGCGCTCATGGGCGAGGGCGGCGGCGTGAGGCTGGATTTCAGACCAGTATTGCAGACGGCATTAGAAGTGCGCAGGCTGCTTTATGAGTGCATACAGCAGAGGCGCGGGAAGTGGGAGCGGGCTTTTGTGGTGACGGCTACGGCAGACGCGCTGGAAATGCGCAGGATTGCGCAGGAGCTTAGCGCGGAGCTGGTATTGATAGACACGCCGCTAAAGGAATGCCTGCAACGGATAAGGAACGACCCGCAGAGAAACAGAAGCCGCAGGAAATTTGAAAGGCTTGCGGCAGAGTGGCACGAAAAATATAAACAGTCCTTGCAGCGTGTTTATATCCCCCCGCCAAGCGGATTAAAGGGAGGGGAAAACACCATCCGGCAGGCAACCTTTTCTTTCCCCTCTGGGGTTCGCGTATGAGGGGAGGGGTAAAGATAGCAGAAAATAGGAGTAGATAATATGGCAGCAGGACAAAATACAGGAAAATTAAAAAATTTGCGCAAGCTAAAGAGGCTTTTAAAATTAGTCCCGGAAGACCGCAGAACGGTAGCAGAAAAACTGATAACAGAACTTGCTTTCATGGAAGCGACACTGGACGGGCTGCGCTGCCATATCGAGGAAAACGGGGCAATAGACCACTTTAAACAGGGGGCGCAGGAGTTTGACCGGGAAAGCCCAGCCGTAAAAACGTATAACACCATGATACAGCGTTACAGCCTTATATACCGCCAGTTTACGGAGCTGTTACCGAAACCAGAACCGACAGACAAAGGCGCAAGTGAGCTGCTGGAATTTATAAAAAAGCAGGAGTAAAGGCGGCGTGAACTATATCGCGGAATACTGGCGGGCGATTGAAAGCGGCGGGGTTATCGTATCGGAACGGGTAAAAAAACAATACAAAAAGCTGGCAGAACGGACGGGGAAAACAGACGGGAAATATATATTTGACGAAAAACGGGCAGACAGACCCATAGAATTTATCGAAACACTGTGCAAGCAGTCAAAAGGCGAATGGGCGGGTAAGAAAGTAGAGCTTGAATTATTTCAAAAGGCTTTTATTTCTGCCCTTTTCGGCTTTGTTGACAGGGAAACAAAGCTGCGCCAGTACCGGGAAACCATGTTCTACATAGGCAGGAAGAACGGCAAAAGCACGCTGCTTTCCGGGATTGCATTGTATATGCTGACGGCAGACCGCGAGGCGGGCGCGGAGGTCTACAGCGTAGCCACAAAGCGCGACCAGGCGAAAATCATATTCAATGAGGCTTACAACATGGTACAGCAAAGCCCGGCGCTAAGAAAAGCCCTAAAGAAGCGCAAGGCAGACCTGTATTTCCCGGCGACGTTCTCACGTTTTGAGGCATTAAGCAAGGACAGCGGAAGCCTTGACGGTTTAAATTCCCACTGCGTCATTATAGACGAGCTGCACGGGATAAAGGACAGAAACCTATATGAAGTAATGAAGCAGTCGCAGAGCGCCAGACAGCAGCCGCTTTTGATTATGATTACAACGGCGGGAACTGTCCGGGAATGTATCTTTGATGATATGTATTCCTACGCCTGCAATGTGGCAGACGGGATTTTTGAAGATGAAACATTCCTGCCAATCATGTATGAGCTGGACAGCCGGGAGGAATGGACGCGCCCGGAAATGTGGCAGAAAGCTAACCCGGCGCTGGGAACGATTAAGAAGCTGGAAGACCTACAAAACAAAGTGATAAGGGCGCAGAACAACCCGGTTGACCTAAAGGGGATACTGGTAAAAGATTTTAACGTGCGCGACACGATAGGCACGGCGTGGCTTTCATTGGAGGATATAACCAACAAGGAAACCTTTGATTTAGAGCAGTTCCGGGGCTGTTACGCAATCGGGGGCGCGGACTTGTCAAGCTCACGGGATTTAACATGCGCAACGCTGCTGCTGATTGACCGGGAAACGGAAAAGCGCTATGCAACGCAAATGTACTGGATACCAGAAGACAGCATGGAGCGGCGCGTAAAGGAAGAGAAACTGCCCTATGATAAATGGCATGAGCGCGGGCTTGTGCGGCTGTGCAGGGGCAACACGATAAACTATAAGGACGTTACGGCGTGGTTCGTGGAAATGGCGAATACATACGGCATATTCCCGGCATGGGTATATTATGACAGGTGGAGCGCCGCCTACTGGGTAGAGGAAATGAAGGAAACGGGATTTACGGAAATGAAGGGCGTTGCACAGGGCGCAAAGACACTTTCCCTTCCTATGCAGTTTTTAGGCGCTGACTTACAGGCGAAACGCATCAACTATAATAACAACCCTATACTGCGCTGGTGTCTTTCCAATACGGGCGTACAGGAGGACAGGAACGGGAACATAGTGCCAGTAAAGAACCAAGCGGCAAAGCAGCGCATAGACGGCACGGCAAGCCTGCTTAATGCCTATGTGGGGCTGTATGAGCATTATAACGAGTTCCTAGAGGCACAGTAAAAGGACAGGGGGAAAGAAAATTGAAGCTGAAAGACAAGAAAATACGCATACTGTCATATGAAAGCCATGTAGATGATAACGGGTTCGGCGTGGAGGAATGGAAGCCGATACATGAAGGGAAGCTGTGGGCGTATTACCGCCAGCTTTCCGGGAAAGAGTTCTTTGCGGCTGCTACCGTGAACGCGACGGAGGACGTTCTATTTACGGTCAACCACCGCGCGGATATTGATACAGATATGCTGGTAGAGTATGCCGGGAAGTATTACCAGATAACACGCACAGACAACCATGAGGGCTACAAGACAGACCTTGACCTTTACTGCAAGTCCAACCCAGACCAGACACCGGATATTAAAGAAGAATGACAGGAACGGGGGAAGGAACGGCATGGAAGGAAGCAGAAACAATGAAGAGCTGGCGGCAAGGATTAAGGCAGGGGAAAAGAGCCTGCTGCCGATACTCTGGGGGCAGTGCAGACGCACTGTTATCATACTGGCGGCAAAATACAGGGGCGTTATGGAAAAAAACGCCTTTGTTGACATGGAGGACTTCATACAGTGCGGTTATTTTGCAATGCTGGCAGCAGTGGAGGCATACGACCCGGAAAAGGGCTATAAGTTCAATTCCTACATGAGTTTCAAATACAAAAAACAGGTTTATGATATGTTCGGGAACGTGCGGGAAGGTGACAGGCGCATATTTCCCGCCGCTGCGTCTTCGCTCAATGTGACAATGGAGAATGACGGACACGAAACAGAGCTTTTAGAGCTGCTGGAAGACGGGAACGCAGAAAGCATAGAGGCAGACTATGAAAAAAAGGAAATGCAGCAGATTGTAAGGGCAGCAGTCGGCAGGCTGCCGGAGCTGGAACGGCATGTAATACAGGAAATCTATTTCAATGGGCGGGCAAAGACGGAGATTGCAGACGGGAGGCGCTACAAAGACCAGTTCGCGGTTACAAGGGCAGAGGACAGGGCATTGCGCACGCTTAGGAAAGACAAGGCATTGCAGGCATTACATACGGCGTATTTTAAGAATATGCCACGGCAGCAGGATATATTTAAGAGTTCCCCGGAAGAGGCGGCAATAGCGGGCGAAAACTGGGATAAATGGTTTGAAAACATCATGGACGATATAGGGAGGTTTGAAAATGGGCTTTGAGAAGATGAAGGACACGGCGGCAGAGGACTTGAAACAGTTTAGGAAGCTGGAAGCAAGCAGCGACCAGAAGGAACGGCAAAAGGCAGCAGTCATAGAAACAGCCCTGCAAATGCTTTCAGAAAGGGAGCGGGAAGTATTGAGGGAGTTTTTTATTGACCGTGAAAAGCGGTATGCAGGGCATAGGGCGCGGCTACAGGCAAGGTACGGGCTGTGCTTATCAGACTTGTACCGCCTTAAAAACGACGCGCTATCTAATTACTGCATGAGCATTATGGCAATAAAGGCAGCAGGCAGCAGGAGCTAAAGAAAACCGCTTACCCATAACCGGGCAGGCGGTTTTTGTATTACCTATTCATGATTTTAGTGTTACCTTTTGCAGACGATACCAAACAGACCATTTACAAATATATAGCGTGGGTTTTCGGATTTGGTGCGCTTCGGCCGACAGCGGATAAGCCGAAAACGGAAAATCCGTTGGCGGGAAAGCGAACGCAATATATTAATAACCAATATAGTAATAACAGAGTAAATAACCATCCATCTATCAATCATCAAGATGTGGATGAGAGAGGGATAGAACTGGAAAAACTTAGGGAATTTGTTGCAGAGAATATTCGTCTTAAAGAATTTTATGAAGTGGCAGGAAATAACACCAGTGAACATGAAATGATTCGGGAAATATATGACACAATCTGCGATGTGGTGTGTTTTCCAAGAGAAAATATGACAATCAAGGGTACAAGTTATCCTTGGCAGGTTGTTAAGAGCCAATTTATGAAGCTGAATCCAGTTCATATTTCCAATCTGTTAGAGAGGTTGATAGATAACAGTTTAGAAATCAAGAATATGGAGGCTTACTTAATTTCAACATTATATGCGGAAAGTTTATCTGGTGTATTAAAAGAACAGGCGGATTTACATGATGATTATTTAAGATATTTGCGTGGAAATCCATATGAAAATATTCGGTAAAGGAGGCAGTGCGAATGTCAGCAAGTAAAGATACCAAGAGAGGCACATGGAAGGTGTATATCAGATACAAGGATTGGCAGGGAATAAATCAGGTGCATACCAAACGAGGGTTTGCTACGAAAAGGGAAGCGTTAGAATATGAACGGGAGTTCCTTTTAAAGAAAGCGAAGGATGTGAATATGGGATTTGTACAGTTTGTGGAAGTTTATATGGAGGATATGAAGCCGAGGTTAAAACTGAACACTTACCTTACAAAGCGGCACGTTATGGATTCCAAAATCATTCCCTATTTTAAGAACAAAAGTCTTGCCGAAATTACTGCAACAGATATTATTCAATGGCAGAATCGGCTTCTTAGCATGAGGGATGAAAATGACAAACCCTATTCGCAGACCTATCTGAGAACGGTGCAGAACCAACTGAGTGCCATTTTCAATCATGCCTGCAGGTTCTATGGATTGACTGTCAATCCGTCCAAACAGGCAGGGAAGATGGGAAAGGCAAAAGGAAAAGAGATGCTTTTCTGGACAAAAGAAGAATATTTGAAATTTGCAGAAGTAATGAAAGAAAAACCGATTTCCTATTATGCGTTTGAAGTCCTTTATTGGACAGGCATCCGAGAAGGAGAATTGCTTGCCCTTGAAAAAGGAGATTTTAATCTGAAGGACAGAAAACTTAAAATTAACAAATCTTATCAGCATTTGCAGGGTGAAGATTATATCACAAGTCCCAAGACGGAGAAAAGTAACCGAGTGATTGAACTGCCAGAGTTCCTTTGCCGGGAAATGGAAGATTATTTTGGAATGCTTTATAAGTGTGAGGAACATACAAGGTTATTCACATTTTCTAAAAGTTATCTGCATCATGAGATGAACCGGGGAACAAAAGCAGCAGGGGTTAAGCGTATCCGAATCCACGATATCAGACATTCGCATGTAGCGCATTGTATAGAACTTGGATTCTCTCCGGTTGCTATTGCAGAACGAATGGGGCATGAAGGGATTAATATTACCTACAATTATGCACACCTTTATCCGTCAAAACAGAAAGCATTGGCAGAAAAATTGAACGAGGACAGAGAAGATACAGAGGAAGAAGGAATGGAGGATGAATAATTATGGTAGAAGGAAGACTGGGCTATAACTTGGAAAATGACAGATATGGACTGCTGGTGTCTGACTTATGGGAGAAGGTTGGGTTTCATTGTGGAGAAAGATTAGAAGTTATGGTGGATGGAAAGTGGCAACAGACAAGAATGGAGATGGGAATTGACCGTCAGTGGTATTTGACAGGGACACCATATTATGGAAACCTTGAATATATCAGAGCAAGAACAGGGAGGTAAAAGAATGGCGAAAATCTACAGACGAGATACGCTTGTATTGGGTGTTTCTCCTAAGAAAAAGAATGAGAAGAATCGAAAAAGGAATACAATCGTTAATTTCCGAGTGACGCCAGAAGAAAAGCAATTATTAGATGATCGGATTGCGTTGTCAGGGTTGGCAAGAGCAGACTTTTTTATACAGAGTTGTCTGCATCAGAAAGTGGTCACTTTTGGAAACGTGAAAACCTTTGATGTAATGAGAAAGAAGCTGGCAGTTGTTAATAAGCATTTGCAGGAAGTATCGAAATCAGAAGAACTTGATTTGGAAGTATTAGAATCTCTTAGGATGATTTTGGAACTGTTTGATGGATTAGAAAGGGAGAATGAAGCGGATGAGTAGAACAACAAAAAGTTATGAAGAGCGATTAATGGAAATGGAAAAACGTGAGCAGGAAAGTCTTGAAAAAGCAAAGCGGTATGCAGCACAGAAAAGAGAATTGCAGAAGCGTCAGAAAGCAGAGGAGAGCAAGAAACGTACCCACAGGCTTTGTGTGATTGGTGGGGCAGTGGAATCGGTGCTTGGCTGTCCGATTGAGGAAGAAGATATTCCAAAGCTGATAAGTTTTTTAAAGAAACAAGAAGCCAATGGAAAATATTTTTCCAAGGCAATGCAGGAGGAATAGGTTCCTGAAGCGTAGGAAGTGTAATGGCGGAGGGGTTAGGTTTTCTAATCCCTTCCATGTTTTTAGGAAGGGCGCACTTATAGACAACCAGAGGTCGTCTTTATAAGTTTGCCGCAAGCGGCAACCAGTCTGCGCTTTGCTTGCCGGGCTCGTTCCGTCGGCGGGCATTTCATGCAGACCAACTTGCGCAGTTGGATCGCGCCATTTCATGGAGACCTGCTCATGCCGCAGGAGGCACTCTTACGCAGAGAGCGTACTTTTGCAAATATTTTACTAGTCTTGCTTCACTGCAAGAAATGGAGCATCAAACTTGTGATACAGCAGAGCGCAAATACATCAAATATGTGAAGGGTATTTGACCCTCGCAGCAGTCGCCAAATATGGCAAGGAGAAAGAAACTATGGCTATCTTTCATTTTACAGTCAAGATTATCGGAAGAAGTAAAGGAAAATCTGTCATATCAGCATCGGCTTATTTGAATGGAGATGTCATGAAGAATGAGGAAACTGGCAGAGTAAGCTATTATACATCAAAAAAGGAAGTTGTCTATACGCAGCTTATGATGTGTGAAAATGCGCCGCCGGAATGGGCGGAAGTTCCAGAAGAAACGATAAAGGGTTTTATAAAATCTGTTCGTTATAAGAGGGCAGAGGATAAAACGACAGCATTAGAAAAATTTAAACTGACCTATCGAAAACAGAAGTTATGGAATGAAGTCCTAAAGGTTGAGAAGGATTCTGACGCACAGCTTGGAAGGTCATTTGAATTTGCTCTCCCAAAAGAATGGGGCAGGCAGGAACAGATTGCATATACAACAGATTATATTCAGAGAAATTTTGTAGCAAAAGGAATGTGTGCTGATTGGAGTATCCATGATAAGGACGATGGAAATCCCCATGTTCACTTATTGGTTACTATGCGCCCATTTAAGACAGACCATACGTGGGGAAACAAAGAAGTAAAGGACTGGTCATTTATGAAAGATGACCGTGGAGAGGTTGTCATAGTTACTGCTCATCTGAATTGGTGGCAGGATAAAAAGAATCCAGAACGACATGGAATCCGTATGCCGCTTATAGACGCTGAGGGGAATCAGAAATTGGATTCCCGAAACCGAAAGCAATGGAAGCGGGAACTTACAGATGCAACAGGATGGAACAGTCCTAAGAATTGTGAATTATGGCGAAATGAATGGGCGAAAGAATGTAATCTGCATTTACCAAAAGAGCAGCAGATTGACCATCGTTCTTATCAGCGTCAAGGAAAGATTGCGATTCCAACGATTCATGAAGGGGCAGATGCAAGAAAGATCGAAAGAAAGTATCAAGACGGAACAGGAGATGCTCCATCATGGAAAATAGAGGAAAATCGCATTATTATAAGGCAAAATGCGATTTTGCAAAAGATACAGATATTAATAAGAAATGCTGCGGGGGTAATGCAGAGATGGAAGGAGAGATTATATGACATTAGAAGAAAGCAGGGAGGTTATTCCCATAATGGAGGATATGATAAATCAAATCGAGAAGCAGCAGGAGATTGTGGCAGAAATGTTTCAGGAAATGCAAAATCGGGATGTGCAGTTAACAAGGTGTCAGGAACAGAACAAAGAGTTGCAGAAATTAAACAGCGAGCTGCAAGAGCAGTTGAAGATATTACCAAGTACAGAAGAAATGTTGTTTGTTTTGGAAAAGCAGGACAGCAGGATCAAGGAACTGGAAACAGAAAATCAGCAATGGAAAGAATTAGCAGGGAAACTCAACAGAGAGAACGCCGTCTTGCAGAAACAGAATATAGAATGGCAGAAACTCGAAAACAGATAGAGAAAGTGAGGGGTGTAGATGAACGAATTCGTAATCTCAAGGCAAGACGAACAGATACAGGAAGTTTTGGAACTGATGGAAGATATGCAGAAAGAAACGGAACAGAAGGACGAGGTGATAACGGAATTACAGAGGCAGTTAAGCGAATCTCTGAAATTAAACGAGAAAATCAACAGCGAGAACAAAGCAGAGAATATTCAAGCATTAAAGAACGACTTGAAGCGAAAAAACGAATTGTTGCAGAACGAGAAAAAGAAGCTGGAAAGAGCCGAAAGCGCCATCAGGAAACTTCAAGATAGTGTTGTGAAGGCGGAGCAGGAAAAGTATTATGCAGAAACACATCAGAAAACAGTGGAAATATCAGTTGAAAAACGAGTTCTTTATGAAAAATGCAGGAAATGTGACAAAATCGCTTACCAAAAGGCAAAGGACAGATATGAGCAACATAAGGGGAAGCTAGATAGAAAATATCAGGTGAAAATAGCAATGTATCATATGACAATCACAGGATTTCTATTATATTTCTTATTAATAATGATTTTTACTGCAATACAGACAGAGGTGTTTATAAACGATTGTAAGGCGTTTTTTCTGACAATATGGAATGGGATATATACTCTGGCGGAATGGCTGATAGTGAAAGGGAAGTATATTGTACAGGCAGCAAAATGGATACCAAATGAGAGGATAGCAATGATTGCTTATTGGATATTTCTATTGCTTATCGTTGGAGGCACTGCGATTGGAGCAGTAATGATTGTATTTTTTTGTATAATTAAATGGAAAGAACTATATCAAAAGAACTGCTTAGATATAATCAGTGTTATAGTCGCAGCGGTCAGTTTGGCAGTTGTTCTATATTTTGGAGAGTGGTTAAAAGAATTTATAAAATGGAATCTTATGGTTATTCTGTTTGTGGTACAAATGGTGTATGTTGCCATCAGATGGTATGTAAAAGGCTGTAAGAATGTCAGATGGAGTTAAGATAGATTTTTGCACTCCGCTACCAAGATTGCAAGAACGTGATTCAGGAGTGGAAATTCCTATCACCAAAAGCGTTTCTTCTAATGGATTTTTGTATATAACAGTGAAAGTATATGAAATATTAAAGGATATCTGTTATCGCTTAGATGATTTCATGCCAGCAGAAAATACTCTGCGAGGCTGTAAATTTTTCTGTGTCTATAGATGAAAAATCCTTCTGGTAAAATCCAG
>ERZ778516.1112-NODE-1112-length-21311-cov-5.360933_pt1 | contig 21311 bp, 18 predicted proteins | sample MGYA00510342_ERZ778516 | MGnify/ENA primary metagenome ERZ778516 (study PRJEB29527, sample SAMN07138961) | mouse gut metagenome | material: feces | host: mouse | place: China:Nanjing | collected 2016-01-25 ... | reverse complement strand
TATAAAATATCGGTTTCAGTTTAAAATATCGGTTTCAGTTTAAAATATCGGTTTCAGTTTAAAATCACCTCACTTTCAGGCTCCTGCTGTAAAATTACAGACAGGAGCCGCTTTTGTTTCTGATATATTGTCGAAATTCATATTTTATTCCACAATAATCAAATTTTTCACTTATCTGCTTCAGCTCCCATTCTGTATTGCCGTCAAGCTTTGGAAACCACGCATCTGCTGTATATTCGTACTGAATATAGGTGATAAGAGCTTCCTTTGCACAGGAAAGAAACTGGTGGTAAATACTGGAACCTCCTATTATATAGATACTGTCAGAAGAATACTTTTTTAATTCCCCTAACGCTTCCTCTGCACTATGCACGATTACTGCCTGCCCTGCCTGAAAGCTTTTGTCCGAAGTCAGAATAATATTTTTTCTGTCAGGAAGAGGACTGGCATTTGGAAGACTCAGCAGAGTATTTTTTCCCATAAAAACAATCTGATTTTGTGTTAAATTTTTAAATCTCTGCATGTCCTTTGGAATCCGCACTAACAGTTGATTTTTATATCCAATTGCCCAATTTTTGTCTACTGCTGCTATTAATTTCATCGCTTTCCTCATTTACTGGTCTTTCTATTTTATATCTTTCCCTCCAGCTCTTTTGGAATATTTGCCTGAACAGCAATTCCCTGTTCAACATACTCCTCGCTGATTAACTGCCCGTACTGACGTATCATCTGCAGCTTGCCCGCCTCACTGTAAGGAAGAAGCTTTTCAATATAAATATTCTGTTCGCTGATAACCTTTTCCAATATTTCCGTCAGTCTATCCAGTCCGTCTTGTTTCTTAATAGAACCGGCTATGGTATAATCAGCATTTATATCCTTAAAAATCTTTGTACAATCCGGCAAAAGTTTATCCTGCTTATTGAAAAAAGTAATCACGGGTTTATCTGTTACCTGAAGATTTTTCAAAGTTTCATATACAATCTCCAGATGGGAATCCATCTGCTCACTGGAAGAATCTACAATATGCAAAATAATATCCGCATATCTGGCCTCTTCCAAGGTAGAGCGAAATGCATCTATCAGATGATGAGGAAGTTTTCTGATAAACCCTACGGTATCTGTCAGAAGAATTTCCTGTCCGCTTGGCAGCTTATAGTTTCTGGTCGTCGGGTCCAAGGTGGCAAACAATTTATCCTCCTCCAAAATTCCTGCGTTTGTCAATGTATTTAAAAGCGTTGACTTTCCTGCATTTGTATATCCTACAATTGCAATGACAGGAATTGGATTTCTGCTTCTTTTTTCTCTTGCAAGATTTCTGTGGTTCTGTAAATCATTTACCTCATGCCTTAAAACAGCGATTCGGTCATTAATAACCCGTCTGTCTACTTCAAGCTTTTTTTCACCGGGTCCTCTTGTACCGATGCCGCCGCCTAATCTTGACAGCGAGCTTCCAAGTCCCACAAGCCTTGCTGCCCGATATTTTAACTGCGCAAGCTCTACCTGTATTTTCCCTTCTTTTGTAAGTGCTCTCTTTGCAAAAATATCAAGAATCACCATGGTTCTGTCCATGATTTTTGTATTTAATTCCTTTTCCAGATTTTTAAGCTGTGCTGGAGAAAGCTCATCATCACAGACAATTCCCGTAGCATGAAGCACTTCGACTGCATTTTTAAGCTCCACCAGCTTTCCGCTTCCAATATAGGTGGCAGAATGAATCTTTTCCCTGTTCTGGATTAAATGTCCTACTGTCTCTGCGCCGGCAGTTTTTACAAGCTCTGCCAGCTCATCCAAAGACTCTCTGACTGCCTGTTCATTATCGCAGTCATTTACCGCAACCAAAACTACCTTTTCCGGCTGCAATGCTGTTTCATATATTTTTTCCATTTTATTTCTCCTGATTTTTATAATTAATGATTATAATTGTTCTCCAAATGGCGGCATAAAAGAAAAACAGGACCTGACAAGCCGGAAAATATCCGGTTTGTCAGGTCCCATACTGAATTCTTTTATTACTTACAAAGTTCTGCGACTACCTTGCTGATGGTTTTTCCATCTGCCTTGCCTTTCAGCTCAAATATGACTTCCTTCATAATCTGACCTTTATTTTTAGTTGCCACAAGCTCTGCAAACTGTGTGGTAAGAACCTCTTTAATCTCGTCCTCTGTCATCATTTTCGGTGCAAATTCACTGATTACATCATATCGGTTCTGATATTCTGTCTTTAATTCCACCCTTTCATCCGGACATGTGTCAAGCTGTTCTCTTACAGTTTTTAATTCTTTCAGTATTGCCCTGTCTACCAGTTCTTCCGGGACATCATCTCTTTTTCCTTCATCAATGGCAAGCTTTTTTACCGCTGACACAAGAGAAGAAAGCGTTTCTTTTCTTTCTTTATTTCTTGCCTTCATGGCTGCTACCATTTCTTTTTGCAAAATTTCTAATTTCATGCTTTCCTCCTTTCCTGCAATCTGTGTGCAACTTCTCTATTTTATCAGTAATACATGTCTAAATCATCATCATCATAAGAATCATTTTCATATTCTCTGGTCCAGTCAATATTTCCGCTTCGCTTCGGTCTTGTTTGATGTTTTGCAGAGCGGTTATCCTTCTGTGATGCCTGCTTCTTTTTCATAGCTTTCTTTTCTTTTTCCAGACGACTCTTAATCTCTGCCTTATCTGTCTGCTGCTCTTTTGGCTTGGTATCCTTCTGAACCGGCTTTCTTCTTACTTCCTTTTCCTCATCACTATCTTTGTCAAATCCCTTGTCATAACCGCCCCTGCTGCCGTTTCCGCCTTTATAGGCCGTCTTTGGCCTGTTTTCACCGCCGCTTCGGTCATTGTTATGCCTGTAATCTCTGTTATTACTGTTCTGGTCATTGCCTTTTCTGAAGCCGCCTGCGTTTTTATTTGTTTTTTGTCTGTTATCCCCTGTGTTTTTTCTCTCACCATTTTCCTGATTATTATTTCTCGGTCTGTATTCCTTTTTTTCACCGGAAAATGATTTTCCATCTTTACCATAGTTGTTTGTTTTTGGTCTGCTTTCTCTTCCCTGACTGCCGCCAGAATTATTTGTAGCCACTTAAATTTCCTCCTGAAAAAATACATACTATTTATTATGTATGCAAAAATACTCTTTTATTTTACTATATTTTATTGGAAAATCAACTGTTTTTTGAACAAATTTTAGAATTTTTTTGAAGTTTTTTTGTCTTTTTCCCATTTTATTCCATATCTTCAAATTCCTGTTCATCCAGCCATTCATCAAATTTATCGGATGCAATCTCAAATTCCTCATCGCTTTGAATATCATCTAGTTCCGGATTTCCTTGATTATCCTCAAAATAACGGTACAGATATACCTCGCCTTCCTGTCCGTTTATTCCCTTTACAGGCAGCAGTGCAATATAATCTCTTCCTCCGGCTTCAAAAATCGTAATCACTGTACATTCCACTTCTCCTTCATCAAGCGAAAGTGTTACATACATTTCATCATCCATATCATCATCTTTTCTTCCCATAATCTGCCTCTTTTCCTTTTTCCTCTTTTATTATTTTTATAATTCCCTTTGACAGACAGACTTTTCCGTCAAAGACCATTTCTTTTTGTGAATGCAGAAAATATGCCACTATCTTTCCCTCTGCCACACGTTTTACAACCCCCTGTCCATATTTTCTGTGCTGTATCAATGTTCCTGTACCTATCTCATCCAATGTATTTAAAAGCTCCTCTATAAATCTCGAAGCTGTTGCCTCCCTGCCATAGCGTTCTCTGCAAAAGCATATGCAAAGCTCCTCTTTAGCCCTTGTCATTGCCACATAAAAAAGTCTTCTTTCCTCCTCCATATCTTCCGGCAGCAACGCCCGCTTATGAGGTGTAATAGATTCATTTGCATCGATAATAAATACAACTCTGTACTCAAGTCCTTTTGAGCTGTGCATAGTAGCAAATTCCACTCCGTCTTTCTCCTCCATCTTTCTGGTCTGCTTTTTTAATTCTTCTTCGTATTTCTGAATATGCTCAAACCATTCCTTATAATTTTTAAAAGGCTTTGCCGCCTCTGCCAGTTCATCCAGAATTTCATACAGTTCCTCCGGTTTCATGCGTCTGTATGCTGCATACTCCTCTATGTATTCATCATATTTTATCGCATTTTTAATATAATGAATTGCAGCAAACGGATTCATATTTTTAAGCATGGACAAATCATACTCAAACTTGCTGATTTTTTCCAGCACATATCCCTTATCCTGATAAAATCTTTTTACTGCTTCCATATCTACTTCGGGATTTTGGAAAACCTCTCTTCGAATATATCTTTTTGGCTTATTGATAACCCTTAATAAATCTGCCCGCTTCATCCTTCCATAATTTTTAAAATCCACAGAAGCCTGTATATATGCAAAAATATCTTTCGCAATAAAATGCTCGTATATATTTGGAATCACATCTTTCATTCGAAACGGAATATTATACTCCATCATTTTTTCAACGAGATTTCTCGGATTTGTATTGGTACGATACAGTACTGCAATATCATGATAAGAATATCCCAGCTCCATATAATCTCTAATTTTATTTAAAATATATCTGCTTTCCTCATATACACTGGAAAACTGCAAAACTTCGGGCCTTGCTCCTTCCTCGTGCACTGTTTTTATCTCTTTATCAAATCTTTGTTTATTGTTTCGAATCAGCTTGTTTGCTGACTTTACAATTTCTCCCGAAGAGCGGTAATTTGTATCAAGAATCACACGCACGGCATTTGGATAATCCTTTTCAAAATTCAGCATAATTTCCGGTTTTGCACCACGAAATCTGTAAATGGACTGGTCATCATCGCCAACTATAAACAGATTATTTTCCGGCAGCGCCAGAAGCTTAATTGTCTCATATTGTACTCTGTTAATATCCTGAAATTCATCAATCAAAATATACTGATATTTCTCCTGCCACAATTTTAAAATATCCTGTCTCTGACTTAAAAGTTCATAACACATCACCAGCATATCATCAAAATCAATCAGATTCATACGAACCAGTGTTTCGTTATAACAGGTAAAAAGCTTTTTAAAAATCTGTTCTGCACAGTTTTTTGAATAATAGTGCTCCAAATCAATCATCTCGCCCTTTACCACGCTGATTTCATTTAAAATATTTGTAATAAATTCATTTTCATCGCTGATATCAAGCTCCATTTTTTCAATGATTTCCCGCAGAATTTCATACTTTTTTTCTTCACGAATAATATTTTCCGCATTGTAGTGATAGGCATATTTTAGTATTTTAAAATATATGGCATGAAAAGTTCCAAAAGCAACCGGATATCTGCCGCCCATAATAGAGAGAAATCTTGACTGCATTTCCAGTGCGGCCGCTTTTGTAAAGGTAATAACCAGTATATTGGCAGGATTTATCCCGTCTTCCTCTATCAGCTTTTTTGTGCGGTAGGTAATCACGGTGGTTTTTCCGCTTCCCGGTCCTGCCAGCACAATGCAGGGACCATTTACATGCTCCACTGCTGTTCTTTGTTTCTTATTAAATGAAGGCATTTCTCACTCCTTAGTTTATGGGATATGTTAATATTTCTAATTTGATAAATCCGATTTAATAAATCAGCCACAATACTGTCAGGTGAAGGGGATAAACTGCATAGAAAAAATATTTCATAAAAACATTAAATTTTTCCAGATGCAGCTTTTCCCAGATTCTTCCGCTTTTCTCTCCTGAATACAGCAGTATAAAAAGCAGGGAAAACACAGCATAAATTTCCACAGGACCCTCTACTGCAAACAAGAGAGCTTCAAACAACACCATACAAAGCGTAGTCAGAAATTTACTTCTGGCAGTACCAAAATTTCTTCCTCTGTAAGAAAGATAAAATACATAAATAACAAGAATCCCCATGGCACCGTAATCACTGCCTATATGCTCCGCTGCCATCATTCCCAACACACAGAATACCATACCGAATGTCTGATTGCCGCTTTTGTGATAAAGCAAATCGGACAGATACATAACAAGAAGTCCCAGAAACAGGGTAAAAAACACATTGACATTCCATTGATAAATAAGAACATGATATAGCCCAAGATTAAAAGGAATTTCAGACAGAACAGCAAATATTCCCATTCTTGCCAGATAGCGGTATATATTACGGGTATGGAAAAATCCTTCTGTCAGCAAAAAACAGTAAATCGGAAATGCAATTCTTCCTACATATCGAAACATAAGTTCATGCGGGAAAAATACAAATCCCACATGGTCTGTTATCATAGACAGCACAGCTATTATCTTTAAAGTATTTGCACTTATCCCGTATTTTTTAATATTTTCTTTTACTATTTCCATATCTACCTCTTAGGCTTTTGTATTTTCATTAATCAACACACAGACAGTTCTCTGAGGAACAGTAATTATTCTCTGAACAGTCTGCTTCTGGATGCTTTTGTCTGTAATAAAAAATATTTTCCATGTTTTGCGCTTGTCTGTATAAGGAATGGCAAACTGTCTTTCATCCCAGTTCATATTACAGGCAATATAAATATCATGGTCACCCCTGTTTCCATAACCTCCATGGTACATATAGGCAAAGCTTCTGCTGTTGTAGGACTGGTCTACCCTCCATGGCTCCGCTCCATGATAGGACAAATCAGGACATCCTAAACATTTGTAATCTATCATCTTCGGTTCTTCCGGCTGATGTAAAATTCTGTTTTTCTTTCGAAATTTAATCATTGTTTTCATAAATTCAAAAATCTCATGATTGGTTTTTAAATCATTCCAATTTAGCCAAGTTATTTCATTGTCCTGACAATATGGGTTATTATTGCCTTTACAGGATTTTCCCATCTCGTCTCCTGCATAAAGCATAGGGGTGCCCTGAGACAGCATAAGCAGGCAAATTGCGTTTTTTATCTGTTGTCTGCGAAGTTCTACTATTTTTTTTCTTCTGGATGGTCCTTCTACTCCACAGTTCCAGCTAAAATTATAATTGCTCCCATCGTTATTGTTTTCCCCGTTTGCTTCATTGTGTTTCCTTTCATATGAAACGGAATCCATCAGTGACATTGTATTGTGATTGGAAAGATAATTAATCAGGGCATACTGATTTGGATTGCTCCGCACATTTATCATCATATCACTTACCTGATTATCATCACTTTTAATAAAACGGCGTTCGCAGTTCATAAAACCGTCATTGGCAACGGCAAATCTTTTATGCCCTTTAAACATATGCCAGCCATCAATATTTTCTCCGGTATCATAATTGCTGATGAGTTTTACCATCGAAATAACAGGGTCAGATTTAATCATATTGAGCGGCGCTACATTAAAATTCGCATGAATGCCATCTATATGATATTCCAACACCCAAAAACGTAAAACGTCAATAATCGTATGAGGACTCATTCCTTCTGTAAAGTGAAACTCCATAATAACTTCTATATTATTTTTATGCAGTTCCTTCACCATACTCTTAAATTCATTAATCTGACTTCCCTTCCCGTGTCTGGTAAATGAAGCCTTTGGTGCAAAATAGCACGCGGTATTATATCCCCAATAATTTTGAACTCCCCTTCCCATGCCTTCTGAAATCACAGTATCGAACTCATATGCCGGCATAAGCTCCACACTGGTAATGCCAAGCTCGGTTAAATACGGGATTTTTTCAATAATTCCTGAATAACAGCCTTTGTTTTTTACTTTGGAAGATATGTGCTTTGTAAATCCTCTGACATGAAGCCGGTAAATCACAGAATCTTCAAAGCTGTGAAAAACCTGCTTGTCCTCCTCCCAGTCAAAATCATCTATATAGGTAGAATAAGTTTCCAAATATTCCTCTTCTGCCTCATAGCGATTCACAACCTTTGCATACTCATCCCGCACATATTTATCTCCGGACATCAGTGCATAATCGTATTTGGCTGCATTCTTTACTTTAAAAGCATATAGATTTCCAAAATGTTTGTCTTCGTCTATGACAGCAAAACCCACAGGCTTTTTCGAACCATGTAAAAATAACATGATTTTATCTAAATTTTCCCTGGTGTTAATGGAAAAATGAAGATCATTTCCATCCAGCCCGCTTCCCATAGGCAGCAAACCACATCTTTCAGTCTTAAATTCTTTCATTTCTCTGGACATGTTGACCTCACTTCTCAAGTATTGTGCTTTTTAGAATCTCCTGGTTTTACTTAGTACTTTCAGTATAACATAAATATCTTCTTTTTCATAGTAAATAATTAAAAGAAAATTTCATATATTGTAATTAGATGATTATAACATTACAGGATTGTTTTGGAGGTATATTTTGATTTATATTGTTGTTCCTAATGATACTATTGATTCAATTGCTGAAAGATATTCTTTTTCGGCTGCATCTATCAGCTTTATTAACCAGCTTCCCTATCCATACCAGCTGACACCTGGTCAGGCGCTTTTGCTGACAGATATTCCCGAATTTGGAAATAATAGAAGTTTGTCCTCTCAAAACAGAAATGGGAAAAGAATTTATACAGGCGGATATGCATATCCATTTATAAACCCATGGGTGTTGGAACAGACGCTGCCCTTTCTGTCATATTTGTATATTTTTTCTTATGGGATTACTGCACAGGGAGAGTTGATTCCTCCTGCATTGGATGATATGTGGATGATTGAAAGTGCGTTGTCTTATCAAACAGAGCCGATTTTGACACTTACGCCTTTTGGACCTGATGGGAAGTTTAATAATTTTCTTATTTCGCAGGTGGTAAATAATCTGGAGACAAGGAGAAAGCTGAAAGATAATATTGTGGCGATGATAACGGAGAAAGGATATCGGGGGCTTGATATTGATTTTGAATATATTTTGAGTCAAGACAGGGATGCGTTTACGGATTTTGTGAGGTATATGAGAGAGGCCGTGAATGGACTGGGATATCCAACTTCTGTGGCGCTGGCGCCAAAGACGTCCGCGGAACAGACGGGGCTTTTGTATGCGGGGAAAGATTATGAAGGGTTGGGAAGGGCAGCAGATTATGTGTTGTTGATGACGTATGAATGGGGATATACATACGGCCCTGCCATGGCAGTTGCTCCCATCGATAAAGTCCATGAAGTTTTAGACTATGCCATCACAGTTATTCCACCTGAAAAAATTCATCTTGGAATTCCCAATTATGGCTATGACTGGATACTTCCCTATGAACAAGGTGTCTCCAAAGCTCAAACCCTTGGAAATGTAGAAGCTGTACAACTTGCTATTTCAAATAATGTTCCTATTTCCTTTGATTCTACTGCTCAATCCCCTTACTTTCGTTATATAAACAGAAATCTCCAGCACGAGGTCTGGTTTGAAGATGTGCGAAGCCTTGACGCAAAATTCAACCTAATACAAGAATATCAGCTTCGAGGCTGCAGCTACTGGCAGATTATGAATTTATTTCGAGCCAATTGGATACTTCTTCAGGAAAGATTTCAAATTATCCATTACGTATAACTTTTGATAATATAAAATATGCTGTCCAGTAAATCAGACATCCGATAAAGGCCCCAAAAATATTTGTTATCACATCATCAATCTGACAATACCCCCGTCTGGTAATATACTGTGACAGCTCTATTGATACACTGATAACACCTGCTGTCAAAAGCAGAAAAAACGGATTTCTCATTCTTCTCCATACAATTGGAAAACAACATCCAAAAGGAATAAACAGCAATATATTTTCCAGAAAATACGCTTTAGACTGCGCCCGCTGTCCCCATGTTCCAAAAATCTGCAAATCTATACCAATTCGGGAACCCGGCTCTCTTGAAAAATACGTAATATACAAAACCATAATCACATAGGAAAAAAACAAAAAAGCAATAACAGTTCTTCCCTTTCCCAGTCGCCAATGTTCCTTTTTGTGAATCAAAATAAATAATATCGTCAGTCCAAAGCCAATAATTACCGCTGATGGATAATATACCAGAACCGCCTTAATATCTTTAAACATACATGCAAATGTATCTGACATAATAAATAATCCCTTCATCATAATATCCTGTTTTAACATCCCTGTTTTAATGCTTTTATACTTAATCTCCCGTTTTAATTTCTTATTGTCATAATTTTCTATTTTAATCCCCCATTCCAATATCTTTATTTTATCACTAATATACAGAAAGTCAATTTTTTTCATTAATAAAAATGATTCCTTTCCAAAAACCTCATATATTACAGTATCAAAGTTTTGTACAAAATTATAAATATTGTTGACACCAGTTTAAAAATATGATAAGAAAAAGATAAATACATGAATATTCAAGAAAAGGACAATTTATAATGAAATTACCCGGCTATTACTCTTCTGGACAGTTTGCGCATATGGCAAATGTATCCCTGCGCACTATTCGCTTTTATGACAAACAGAATATTTTAAAACCCTCCTATGTTACTCCTTCAGGCGCCAGATTTTATACTGATTCTGATTTCGCAGGACTTCAGCAGATTCTTCTGTTGAAATATCTGGGATTTTCATTAAAGGATATCCGTGAAATGACGATTCACAATACAGATAATCAGTATATGATGAACTCTCTAAATATCCAGAAACAATTGATTCAGGACCGTATAGAACAGATGCAGCTTGTAGAAAGCGCAATTGAAAATACAATGCTTGCCATTCAACAGAATCAGAGAATTGACTGGAGCCAGATGCTTGAGCTGATTCATCTGACCAGTGTACAGAAAAATCTGAAGACACAATATCAGAATGCCGCTAATATCTCTGCACGAATCAATCTTCATAAAAATTATTCTCTGAATAAGCAGGGATGGTTTCCATGGATTTATGAACAATGCCATATTACCAACAATATGAAAATATTAGAAATTGGATGTGGCAGTGGTGCATTGTGGACTGAAAATTTTTCAAGACTTCCAGATAATGTAGAAATTGTTCTTTCTGATATTTCAGAAGGAATGATTCGGGATGTCAGGAGAAGCATTGGGCTGGAGGATTCAAGGTTTTCCTTTCAAGTCTTTGACTGTGCACAAATTCCCTTTCCTGATAACAGTTTTGACCTTGTAATTGCCAATCATATGCTTTTTTACTGTGATGATATTTCAAAAATCTGTAAGGAAATCCGGAGAGTTTTAAATCCAAAGGGAAAATTTCTTGGCAGTACATATGGAAACAAACATATGAAGGAAATCAGCCTGCTGGTGCAGAGATTTGACAGTCATATTGCATTATCGGACAAGGATTTGTATCAACAGTTTGGACTAGAGAATGGAAGAGATTTTCTTGAGCCTTTCTTTAAGAATGTTTCATGTATTCGATATGAAGATGAAATTTATTTAAACACGCCGGTACCTCTGATTGAATATATTCTTTCATGTCATGGAAATCAAAAACAATTTTTACTGGACAGGTATTCTGAATTTTATTTATTTGTGGAAAACAGGGTAAAAAATGGATTTCGAATTACGAAAGATGCAGGAGTATTTTATTGTTCTGTTTAATTTTTAATTTATTTCAAAAAATTGGAAAAAAGTACTTGAAGGTGACGTTACGTCATCATTTATAATAAATTTATTATCAGACAAGGAGCTTTTAAAACTATTTGCTGTTCATAATGCAGTCAATAATATGTTGATTGTTTAAACTATAAAATCAGTAAAAGATTAATTGCATTTTTGTCTAATAAAATTTATCATTTGATAGATACTAAATTTAAAAGAAAAAGGAGAAAAAATTATGACCATTATCGTTACCGGAGGAGCCGGATTTATCGGAAGCAACTTTATCTTTCATATGCTGGAAAAATATCCTGACTACCGTATTATCTGTCTTGACTGTCTGACCTATGCGGGAAATATGTCTACACTTGCGCCTGTAATGGACAATCCGAATTTTCGTTTTGTAAAAATCAGTATTACTGACCGTGAGGCTGTTGATAAGCTGTTTGAAGAAGAAAAACCGGATATAATCGTAAATTTTGCTGCTGAAAGTCATGTAGACCGTTCTATTGATAATCCGGAGGTATTTCTGGATACAAATATTAAGGGAACTGCAGTATTAATGGATGCCTGCAGAAAATATGGAATCAAGCGCTATCATCAGGTATCTACGGATGAGGTATATGGTGACCTTCCACTTGACCGGCCAGATTTGTTCTTTACAGAAGAAACCCCGATTCATACAAGCAGCCCATACAGCTCATCAAAAGCAGCAGCAGATTTGCTTGTTCTGGCATATTACAGAACCTATGGACTGCCTGTCAGCATTAGCAGATGTTCTAATAACTACGGACCATACCATTTTCCTGAAAAGCTGATTCCTCTTATGATTGCTAATGCATTAAATGATAAGCCGCTCCCTGTATACGGAAAAGGTGAAAATGTCCGTGACTGGCTTTATGTAGAAGACCACTGCCGTGCAATTGATTTGATTATCCATAACGGCCGTGTTGGAGAAGTGTATAATGTCGGTGGACATAATGAAATGAAAAATATTGATATTGTAAAGATTATCTGTAAGGAGCTGGGAAAACCGGAAAGTCTGATTACGTATGTGACAGACAGAAAAGGACATGATATGCGCTATGCGATTGACCCGACCAAGATTCACAATGAACTTGGATGGCTGCCGGAAACCAAATTTGCAGATGGAATCAAAAAAACAATTCAGTGGTATCTAAATAACAAGGAATGGTGGGAAACAATTATTTCCGGAGAATATCAGAATTACTATGAAAAAATGTATGGAGACAGATAATAAAAAATAAAATTATAATTATTATATAAAATATTTTATATTTAACTGTACAATTACATTATAGAAGGCTGTTACAAAAAGAATTTCTAACACAGGATATAATTATTATCTGTTCAGATATACACTTTATCCAATATATAATTTCTTTTTGCAACAGCTTCTTTTTCATCCTTTTCCCTCTTATTCTTCCCGTATTACAATTTCTTCCTCCCCTACTGTCAGCTCCATTGGCATACCAAACATATCTATTTCCACCGTTACCTTTCTTTTTTTTGCATCTACCTTTTTTATTTCAAACTCCTGCCCTTTATATGCATCAGAAACCAGCATAATAACATCTCCGACTTCATAGGTAAATTCCTTTTTATCATTATCCCACTCAGGTATTGGAATATTTTCCTCTCTGCAGTCATCCTCACCCATCACACAGAGCTTAACTCTTCGTACCCTGCCAAATAATTCAATATCTATCAATACTCTTCTATGGGTAAAATCTACCTTTACTATTTTATCAAGATAATGCTCTAATGCCCCCTTTGCCTGATAAATAATGCCTCTTTTATCTCTTTTTACAATACTTCTGTGAACAATATGGTCCGACATATCCAGAATATTCTCCATAAACTTCTGCTCTTCCTTTAACAGAGAAACAAAGTATTTTTCTCCATTGTCGTCTGTTTCTCCAAGAAGTTTTGACAGCTTTGGGATAGTTTTTAATTCCATATACAGCTCATTTGGACAGTCAGTAATCACAAATACATATCCCCCAAACATAATTTCCGTATTTACCAAACACATTCCCTTTAGTCGCCAGACATTATCATACTTTGGTACAAAACAATCAGTATAAAGATTTTTCCTAGGTGGAATCAGTTTTTTTATAAGGTCTACAAGCTTTTCTTCTTCATTTACTCTTGTTTGGATGACATACCAGTGATTCATTTCTTCTCTTCCTTTTATAATTAATCTTTTATAGTATAACTACTTTAGCAAAGTTATTCAATACTGTTTTAGAAATTTTTGGAAAAGTAAAAACATTGCATAAACAAAAGACAAAACAAAATTTCAAGTGATACTAGAAATCACTTATTATTTATGATATGCTTATCAGGAAAGAAAATTAGAATCTGATTTATTCAGACAATATTATACAAATTTCATGTTAAAATTTAAATTTATATAAAACAAGACCAAAAGAAGAAAAACAGGAGATTTATCTATGGATAATTATGTAATATTAAATAACCTGACAAAAATCTATCAGATGGGTGAGGTTTCTATTCACGCTGCTGATGGTATTTCATTTTCTGTCCGCAAGGGCGAATTTGTCATTGTAGTAGGTCCAAGCGGGGCCGGCAAAACAACTGTTTTAAATATATTGGGCGGTATGGATTCTCCTACTGACGGTGAAATTATTGTAGACGGAAAAAAGATTAGCAGTCTGAAAGGAAAAGACCTTGTCCGTTACCGCAGAGAAGATATCGGTTTTGTCTTTCAGTTTTATAATCTAATGCAAAACCTGACTGCTCTGGAAAACGTTGAACTGGCGCTTCAAATCAGCAAAAAGCCTTTCTCTGCAAGAGAAGTTCTTGAAGATGTAGGACTTGGTCCTAGAGCCAACAATTTCCCCGCTCAGTTATCCGGCGGAGAACAGCAGCGTGTGGCGATTGCACGTGCTCTTGCCAAAAATCCGAAGCTGCTGTTATGCGATGAACCCACCGGCGCCCTTGATTATGTCACAGGAAAGGCTATTTTAAAACTTCTTCAGGACACCTGTCGTCAAAAAGGAATGACAGTCATTATCATTACTCATAATACTGCGCTTACTCCTATGGCAGATCATGTAATACATATTCGAAACGGAAAAGTTTCAAAATCCGAACAAAATGAATCTCCTGTCTCTGTTGAAGATATTGAATGGTAAACAGGAGGGCTGGCGATGAAATCATTAAAAAAAGACTTTTTTCGTGAATTAAGAAAAAATCGTGGACGGTTTATTTCTGTATTTTTTATTGTATTGCTCGGCTCTGCTTTCTTTTCCGGCATTCGCTCCAGCAAACCGGATATGGAGCTTTCTGCGGAAAAATATTATGACGATACGAAACTTCTGGATTTAAAAATCCTGAGTCCTGTCGGATTTACAGAGGAGGATATTGACAGTATAAAAAATACAAAAGGAGTCGCAAAGGCTTATGGCGCCTATACAATGGATGTTCTGAATACAGAAAATGAAATCGAACAGGCAGTAAAGCTGATTTCACTTAATACCTCTTGCAATATTCCTACTGTTTTAGACGGAAGACTTCCAGAGAAAAGCACAGAGTGTTTTGTGGATACAAGATATCTGGAAAAAAACGACTGTAAAATCGGTGATAAAATTACATTATATACAGATTCCGAACCCGGACTGGATACGATATTAAATGAAACTATTTTTACAATTACAGGCAGCGGTAATCTTCCCTATTACATGGATGTAAACCGCGGTGTAGGAGCTGTGGGCGACGGGCGCATCAGCAGTTTTATGATTGTTCTGCCGGAAGTCTTTTCTACCAGTATCTATACAGAGGTTCATGTACTGGCGGAGGGCGCCAAAGAACTGCACAGCTTTGAAGATGATTATACATACTGTATCGAGAAGGTAAACAAACATCTGGAAAAAACGGCTGAAGCTGCTGATAAAATCTGGTATATTCAGACAAGAGATTCTATTTCTTCTTATATAAACTTTCAGAATGATTCTGACAGAATTGATAAAATCGGAGATGTATTTCCTGTTATCTTCTTTCTCGTCGCTGCATTGGTCAGTCTTACATCCATGACAAGAATGATAGAGGAACAACGTCAGCAAATCGGAACCTTAAAGGCACTTGGCTGTGGCAATATAACGATTATATTGCAATACTTTGGATTTGCGATGCTTCCTACTGTTCTGGGTTCCATTACAGGTGTTTTAATTGGGGAAAAATTTCTTCCTTATGTGATTATTCGGGCTTATTCCATGCTCTATATGGGTCTGCCGGATATTCTTCTGCCCTACAACGTGGTTCAGGGTGGAATTGCTGTCTTTGCCAGTATATTATGTACAGGCGCGGCGACTCTGGCTGCCTGCGGAAAAGAATTTATCCAGAAGCCTTCCGAGCTTATGCGGCCTCTGGCTCCTCAAAGCGGAAAACGAATTCTGCTGGAGCGTATGGGATTTATATGGAAACGTTTAAATTTTACACAAAAATCTACTATGAGAAACCTTTTCCGCTATAAAAAAAGATTCTGGATGACAATTATCGGTGTAGGTGGCTGCATGGGTCTTGTTCTTGTCGCATTTGGGCTGCATGATTCAATTGCAACTGTCGGCGATAAACAGTATGAACATTTGAGAATTTATCAGGCAGCGGTTACCCTTGACCCTCTTGCCGATGAAGAAACGATTCAGTCCTCCATATCCGAAATGGCTGATTATTCGGGAATAAAAAATACAATGAGAATATATACTCAGAATGTAACTGTAAAATACGCCTCTAATTCTTTGGATGTTACAGTTCAGATACCGGAGGATTTGGCTCATATTTCAGATTATATTAAATTATATAACAGAATTTCCAAAAAAGAATATGATTTTCCAAAAAGTGGAGCTTCTATCAGCGAAAAAACTGCAAAATCGCTGAAAATAAAAGTCGGAGATATGCTTGAAATTCAGGCAGCAGACGGTTCGGCGCAGAAAATAGAGATTATCAGTATTCATGAAAATTATATCGGGAACTATTTGTTTTTTTCCAGGGAGGAATATGAACGTATTTATCATGTACAGCCGGAGTATAATCAGACACTGCTGACCTATCAGGACTTTTCTGCTGATGAAGAGGCAGCACTTGGAAGATTTATTATGAGCCTCGACGGAGTAAAGGGAATTTTATTTACTACTACTCTGATTCAGCAGACAGATGATATGCTTGATTCTCTAAGCGCAGTAGTTTCTATTTTACTCATTGCAGCAGGGCTTCTGGCATTTGTGGTACTATATAATCTGAATCATATTAATATTGCGGAAAGAAAGAGGGAGCTTGCTACTTTAAAAGTTCTGGGATGCTATGATAATGAGGTAAACGCATATATTTTCAGAGAAAATATAATTTTAACAGTTCTTGGAATTTTAATGGGATTTTTAATCGGGATATTGCTGCATCAGTATGTGATTATTTCACTGGAAGTTGATTTGATTATGTTTGGCCGGTCTATTGCGCTATTAAGCTTTTTTTCCGGCTCAGTACTGACAATGATATTTTCACTTGTAGTGAATATTGTAATGTCAAAGAGAATTAAAGGAATAGATATGATTGAGTCATTGAAAAGTGTGGAATAACATGTCTTTACTGGCTATAAATTCTTTGCCTATTTTCCATTTTCTGCTTGCATATTCTTCTATTTAATATTATACTAGAACACGGTTTAAATAAAGAAACTATTTTCTCTGAAAAAATATATGGAGGTTTTTATGATACAGGCAGTAAATGTAACTTACAGAATCGGCAAGAAAGCGCTGTTTGAGGATGTAAATATTAAATTTACCGAAGGGAATTGTTATGGTCTGATTGGTGCAAACGGTGCCGGAAAATCCACTTTTCTGAAAATCTTATCAGGCGAGCTGGAAACAACTACTGGTGAAATCGCTATTACACCGGGACAGAGGCTTTCTTTTTTAAAGCAGGACCATTTCCAGTATGATGAATGTGTTGTTTTAGACACCGTTATTATGGGAAACGCAAGGCTTTATGATATTATGAAGGAAAAAGATGCTCTTTATGCAAAAGAGGATTTTACCGAAGAAGACGGTATTAAGGCAAGTGAACTGGAGGGCGAATTTGCTACTATGAATGGATGGGAAGCCGAAGCGGATGCAGAGACTCTTTTAAATGGTCTTGGCATAGAAACAGAACTGCATTACAAGGTAATGAAAGAGCTTCGAGGCAGTGAAAAGGTAAAAGTGCTTCTTGCACAGGCTTTGTTTGGCAATCCTGATATTCTGCTTCTTGACGAGCCTACCAATCATCTGGATTTGGATGCGATTGCGTGGCTGGAAGAATTTTTGATTAATTTTGAAAATACTGTAATTGTAGTTTCCCATGACAGATATTTTTTAAATAAAGTATGTACCCATACGGCGGATATTGATTATGCAAAAATTCAGCTTTACGCCGGAAATTATGATTTCTGGTATGAATCAAGTCAACTTCTTGTAAAACAGATGAAAGAAGCAAACAAGAAAAAAGAAGAAAAAATCAAGGAACTTCAGGAATTTATCCAGCGCTTTTCTGCAAATGCCTCTAAATCCAAGCAGGCAACCTCCAGAAAAAAAGCTCTGGAGAAAATTGAGCTTGATGAAATCAAGCCCTCAAGCAGAAAATATCCGTACATTGACTTTCGGCCAAACAGAGAAATCGGCAATGAAGTGCTTACCGTAGAAGGGCTTACAAAGACGATTGATGGTGTGAAAGTGCTTGATAATATCTCCTTTATTGCAGGACATGAGGATAAAATCGCTTTTGTGGGCGCGAATGAAATAGCAAAAACTACTCTGTTCCAGATTCTTGCCGGCGAAATGGAACCGGATTCAGGAACTTACAAGTGGGGCATTACTACCTCACAGTCTTATTTTCCAAAAGATAATACAAAAGATTTTGACTGTGACGATACAATTGTAGAATGGCTGACGCAGTATTCCGAAATTAAAGATGCGCCTTATGTCCGTGGTTTCCTTGGAAGAATGTTATTTTCAGGAGATGACGGAGTAAAAAAGGTAAAAGTATTATCTGGTGGTGAAAAGGTAAGGGTTATGCTGTCAAAGCTTATGATTTCAGGCGCAAACTGTCTGATTCTGGATGAGCCTACAAACCATCTGGATATGGAATCTATTACCGCATTAAATAATGGATTGATTAAATTTCCGGGCGTTGTATTTTTCTCTTCTCATGACCATCAGTTTGTACAGACTACGGCAAACCGTATTATGGAAATTGTAAATGGACAGTTGATTGATAAAGTCACTACTTATGATGAGTACCTTGAAAGCGATGAACTGGCTCGAAAGAGACAGTCAATTGAAGCATTTGAAAGAGAAGATTAATAATTTAAAAATTAATATTTTGTCAAACAGAAGAATAACATAACAAAGAAGGGGCTGTCGTACTAAGAAAACACAGTACAGGATATAGTGATTTTTACTTTAATATATACTGTATTTTGCACTGTATTCTGCTTAATGCGACAGCCCCTGTCTTTTATTTTCTCTCTAATGTATATAATACTTCCTCAAATGCCAGCCCGTCAGTACTCGGTATTCCCATTCTCTCTGTTTCTGTCAGCGCCCTTTTTACAAAATCAGCCGCCTTTCTTACAGAGACATCAAACGGCACCTGATTTACCATATCGGCGGCAATAATCGCTGCATAAATATCCCCTGTTCCGGAACGGAAATCTCCTGTCTTTTTATGTTTTATAATCTTCGGCTCTAAACTGTGCGAAGCAATTACATTTCCTACATAATATCCCATTCTTACTCCGGATATTACTACATGCCTCGCTCCATTGTATACCAGTTTCTTTGCCATATCATATAATTCCTGCCGGCTGAAGTTCTCTTTATATTCTGTATCTGTCAAAATACATGCCTCGGTGACATTCGGCGTAATAATATCTGCATGTTCTACCAGCTTTTTAATTTCCAGACACATCTCTTTTGTATATGTGGGATATGCTCTTCCATTTTCTCCCATTGCGGGGTCTACCAGAACCTTTGTATTTTCATCCTTAAAATCTCTAATAAATTTTTTTACAATTTCAATCTGCCTTTTTGAACCGAGAAATCCTGTCATAATTCCCTGAAAATGCAAATCAAGCTTTTTCCAGTTATCAATATACTCCTGCATTTTATCAGTGTAATCATCAAAAAAATAGTGAGGAAATCCCGTATGGTTGGAAAAAACAGAGGTAGGTATTGGACAACACTGAATCCCAAGATAGGAAATAACCGGCAGAGAAACGGCCACCGAACATCTTCCAAATCCTGAAATATCATTAATAACTGCTATTTTTTTCTGGTTATTATGATTCATTTTCTGCTCCATTATATGTTATGCTGTACAAAATACTTTTTTACGCCAGCCTTTTCACAAACTGCTCCAACTACATAAAATAATACCATTCCGACAATTCCTTCCGCCGTAAGTCCCGGTATCTGAGCAAAACCGGCCGGAATACTTCCGTAAAGCAATGCGCCGGCAACCGTATATCCTGCAACCATTTCTACTGCGCCGGCAAGTACAGCCAGAAAAGTCCGGACAGATTTCACCTTTCCATTTGCTGAAATCAGTGAAATCAAAGCTCCCATCAGACATTTAATTATAAGTGTAGGTATTATCCATTCTGCATATCCTCCCAACAGGTCTGCAAGCGCGGAACCAACACCTGTTGCTGTCATTGCATATGGATTTTTAAGAAAAACAGCAGCAAGAAAAATAAATCCATTTCCAAGATGTGCATATCCAAGGGGAATAGGCACTTTAAAAAACAGAGTTGCCACACAGATTAATGCCATAAATAAACCTGTCAGGGTTATGATTCTTGCCCCTTCTCTATTTATTTTCATATTGTCTTTTTTATCAGCCTCTCTCATAGTATAAGGTCCTCCTTTTATAATATTTCCATAAGCTATCCCTATATTAGCACAATTTGAAAATATGTAAATATGCAATTTATCTAAATTTATGCAATCCAAATCTGAATTCATTACATAAAATACAAGAATTTATTCATAAACTGACTGCTTTGATTCTATAATCAAGAAGGTCAGACTCTGAAAATCTGACCTTAAAAGCAATCTATCTAACCTGCATTTTCCAGCAATTCTATTCCTTTGCGGATTCTTGCAAGTGTTTCCTCTTTTCCTATCACTTCCATAATCTCAAACGCTCCTGCCGGAGTCATCTGTTTACCCGACACTGCTGTTCTGATTGGCCACAGGCCCTGTCCATTCTTAATCCCCTTTTCCGAAATATACTGCATAATTCTGTTATGAAGTGCATCTACCGAATAATCTGTCATTTCTTCCAGAATCGGAAGAACCTCTTTTAATACTTCCAGAGAATTTTCTGTATTTGTTTTCATTTTTTTATGTGTATACATGGAGATATCGTATTCCGGAAGCGTTTCAAAGAAATCCACCATTTCTCTGATATCAGGAAATACCTCAATCCTTGTTTTTACCATATCAAGAATTTTATATAAATCCAAATCCTTTGTAATTACCTCTTTGATATATGGCATCGCCATCTCATAAAATTTTTTATTCTCCATAGCCTTCATATATTCGCCATTCATCCATTTCAGTTTTACGATATCAAAAACTGCCGGTGACTTGCTGATATGATGATAGTCAAATACCTGAATCAATTCATCCAGTGTGAAAATTTCTCTATTGTCCTCCGGACTCCAGCCCAAAAGCGCTATATAATTCACTACCGCTTCTGCGATAAATCCATGCTCCATTAAATCTTCAAAAGATGAAT
>ERZ778516.1111-NODE-1111-length-21348-cov-5.522378_pt1 | contig 21348 bp, 20 predicted proteins | sample MGYA00510342_ERZ778516 | MGnify/ENA primary metagenome ERZ778516 (study PRJEB29527, sample SAMN07138961) | mouse gut metagenome | material: feces | host: mouse | place: China:Nanjing | collected 2016-01-25 ... | reverse complement strand
TAGAGCGTCGGATTGTGGTTCCGAAGGTCGAGGGTTCGAGCCCCTTCTTCCACCCTTCTAAATGATTTTTGGTTAGGAAAATCGCGACCGCAACACCTGTTGCGGTCTTTTCTTTTTTCGGGGTGGCGGTTCGTGCGGCCTTGGCTCCTGCGGGTGGTCGGGCGGCGGCCTCCGTATTCTCTGCGGTCGGCTGCGGCCGAGGTCGTGCGGTTTCGCACAATAAAATACGCGATATTCCGTATTATTGTCGTATATTTGACCGAAGAAACCCATGCAGAATCTTGTCGCGCATATGCTGGAGGAGGATTTCGTCGTTTCCGACCGTGCCACGACGCTTCCGTTGCCGGAGCACCCCGCACTGCTGGGGTATTTGCTGGTGGCGGCGTGCGATGCCGGCAGTGCCGAACTTACGGTGCGCGATGCGCATTGCCGTATCGCCGCGGGAGACCTGCTCGTGCTGTTCCCCCAGCAGAGCGCGGCGATCGGAGCGGTGAGCGCCGATTTCGCTGCAACGTACTTCGTCGTGCCGCAGACGCTGTTTCACGACGTGGTCAGCATGATGCACCGTTTCACCCCGCGTTTCTTCCTTTTCATGCTCGACAACTACCGCTTCCGTCTGTCGGAGCGCGACCGCGGGGACATCGAGCTGTTCTTCCGCCGCCTGTCGGAGCGGGCCGCGGTCGCGGAGGAGAGCCTGCGGCGCGAACTGGTCGTTTTTTCGCTCGCGGTGTTCTGTATGGACCTATACCGATATTATAAGGAGTGCGACGCGGAGGAGCCCGTGCAGACCAACCGCCGCAAGGAGGAGCTGGCATACGAATTCTTCCGCCTGGTCGCCGAAGAATACGTCGCGCATAAGGACGTGTCCTTCTATGCCGACCGGATGAACATCACGCCGACCTATCTGACCATTGTGGTGAAGGAGACGACCGGCATGTCGGCCAAGGAGTGGATGGCGGATTTCGTTACGCGTCAGATCAAGACCCGTTTGCGAAACCCCGCGCTGAACATGCAGGAGATTGCTTTCGAACTCAATTTTCCGACCCAGACGTCGATGAACCGCTTCTTTCGGAACTATACGGGCATGTCGCTGACGCAGTATCGCCGCTCCATTACGCCCTGATGCGTGCGCGGGTGCTCGGATTGTAAGCAGCGCACCCTTTCACAGTGCCTCCGAAAGGCTTTTCCGGAGGGCCGAAAGCGGCTCTGAGCACTCCCCGACGGGGGTGACACCGATTTTCGGCGAGTATCAAACCGAAAGGCATCGGAGGAGTGCAGGACCTATAAAATGGGTGGTAGTTATTATATGGAACAATTTTGATAATCTTTCGTTAGTGATACTTTGGCGTCTAATGCATACATTTGTATTCGAAGAAAGAGTCTGCGCTTGCGAAAAGCGGGAACGGATGAGAAATTAGACTATAAATTATAACAGTACAAACAACAATTATGAAAAAATTATTATTCGCAGCCGTTGCTTTTATTTTCTCGGCTAATTGCGCTATGGCGCAGATTCCCAATGTGAAAGTAGAGAACGGAAAGGGTGAGATGATTTCCGCTTCGTCGCTCGTGGACGGCAAGACGCCGCTGGTTATTTCGTTCTGGTCCACGACCTGCAAGCCCTGCATCCGCGAGCTCAATACGATCAACGATCAGCTCGAAGACTGGAAGGAGGAGGTCGATTTCCGCGTGATCGCCGTTTCGACCGACGACAGCCGCTCGGCATCGAAAGCCAAGGCGATGGCTGCCGGCAACGGCTGGGAGGACTTCACGGTGCTCTACGACAAGAACCAGGAGCTCAAGCGTGCGATGAACGTGAACCTCACGCCGCAGATCTTCGTGACGGACGGCAACGGCAAGATCGTCTACTCGCACACGGGTTACAGCCAGGGCTCCGAGATGGAGGTGTTGAAAACGCTCAAGAAACTGAAAAAATAATCAAACAGATTCATTCACCAAGGAAAAACATTCCGATGAAGAACTACTCCAAATTTTACGGCTTCCTGCTGGCCGGTGCATTCTGCTGCACCGGCTCGGCTGCGTTTGCCCAGGATGACGATCAGAGCAGTGACAAGGGCTGGATCAACGCCAGCTTCGAGACCAACTCGATTTTCTATCGCAAGGACCCGAAGGCGGCCCTGCTCAATATGGCCTATCCCAAGGATCATGTGGCATCGAACAACTACCTGAAGTTCGACTATACGAAAGGCCGCTTCTCGACAGGATTCCAGCTTGAGTCTTATCTCCCTGTGCTTGCGGGTTATCCGACCGAGCTCAAGGGTACGAAGCTGACCAACCTCTATGCGCAGTGGGCCGACCGCGACTTCACGGTGACGGGCGGTACGTTCTACGATCAGTTCGGCAGCGGTCTGCTGTTCCGTTCGTACGAGGAGCGCATGCTGGGCTTCAACAACGCACTGCTCGGTGCGCGTGCCACCTATTCTTATAAGGGCATGGTCAATGTGAAGGCGCTGTGGGGTACGCCGCGCTTCGGTGTGACCTACGATACGCGTACGCAGGTGCGAGGCGGCGATCTGAGCCTCAGCATCGGTGATATGTGCGGTTGGAACAACACGTCGCTCTTTGTCGAGGGTTCGGTGCTCAATGTATTCATTGATGATGTGTCGGACGAGACGGCGATGTACATGAATCCGAACCGCATGGGTTATTCGGGTCGCATCAACTTAGAGACCGGCGGCTTCACCGCCAAACTCGAATATGTGGACAACGGCGTGAACTACTATTCCGATGTCAAGCTGCCTGATCCGGACGCATTCCTTCGCAAGCGTGGCAATGCGCAGTTGATCGAGGTGGGATACAATGACCGCGGTTTGGGTATCTTTGTTTCGGCCCGTCGTCTGGCGTGGATGAAGTCGGAGATTCTTTTCAACAACGGCAGTACGCTCAATACGCTCAACTACGTGCCGGCCATGAGTTTGCAGCATACTTATATGTTGGCTACGCTCAATCCGTTCATTCCGCAGCTCGGTCAGATCACTACCGAGGGGCTCAATGTAATGGGTGAGATCGGCGGTCAGGCTGATATCTACTATACGTTCCGCAAGGGCAGCACGCTCGGCGGCAAGCGCGGTCTGAAAGTGCATGCCAATTTCGCGACTTACTATTCGCTCAAAGAGGGTGCTAAGATGAAGGCCCGCAATCTGACGTACCGCGACCTGACCATCGACTTCGAGAAGTGGTTCTCGCGCAAGTTCAAGCTGACGATGCTCTACTCGATGCAGGAAAACAACCACAGCTACGGTCTTAATCCCGAGACGGAGCTCAACAACGTCATTGTTGCCGATATGATCTACAAGTTCAACACGGACTACTCGCTTCGTTGGGAGTTGCAGTACCTGTTCGGCGACACGAACAGCAAGGAGCGTGACTGGATGGCCGCATTGGTGGAGTTCAACGTGGCTCCGAAGTGGAGCCTCTACGTGAGCGACATGTACAACCACGGTCACAAGAATGAGAACATGCGCATCCACTACTACGATGCCGGTATCAGCTTCGCGCAGTCGCACACGCGCTTGCAGCTCAGCTACGGCCGTCACCGTGCGGGCTACGTATGCTCGGGCGGTGTGTGCCGCATGCAGCCCGCTTATACGGGTTTCAACTTCGCGATGACCATGACGTTCTAAACCTATATACTAATTTTATAATAGATTGTAAAAATGAAAAAGTTCTTTTATATTGCAGCCGCAGCATTGGTAGGTATGGGGACCGCATGCTCCGGTAATGGTGGCGATGAGCCGGTCGGTCCTAACGGAGGTATCACGGCACTGACGCTTACGCTCCTGGAAGATACGATCGAGGCCGACGGTGTGACGCCCCTGAAGTACAAGGTGGAGGATCAGGACGGCAATGACGTGACGGATTACAACAAGCTCCGTATGCAGAATATATCGGAGAACGGCGTGAACATTGACATTCCCGTTACGTTCGTCGAGAACGGTGAGGTGGTGCTGCGTGTCAAGGACATTTCGTCGGGTGTTGTTTCGAACAACGTTACCGTAAAGGTTCAGAACCGCGGCAAGTATGAGAAGTATTTCCGTCGTTCGCTGATCTACGATATGACCGATGTACTTTGCTCGAACTGTCCTACGCTGGCCAAGGGTCTCAAGAATCAGTGCGATAAATATCCCGATCGTCTGCTGATTGTGGCTGTTCACGGTGGCTACTCCACGTCGGATCCTTTCGTGACGCCTGCAACGAACCAGCTCCTTTCGATGTGGAGCATCAACTCGTGGCCCTCGGCTATTATCGACATGCGTGCGAAAGTCGGCAACGACGCTGCATCGGCAGGTAAGTTCGCTCGTGAGTCGTGGCGCCTTTATCCCGCTACCAGCGGTATCAAGCTCAAGTCGAGCATGGCGGACAACAAGGTTACGATCAACGCCGAAGTGGCGATCGAGGAGGACGGTGTCTACTCGTTCGGTTACGGCGTGCTGACCGACGGCATCCCCTACGAGCAGAGCGGTGCGGGTGTGGAATACAAGCACGAAGATATTCTGATGGCACTGTCGAACCACATGGGTGGTTGGGTCGGTGATGACAACGGTCAGATGAAGAAAGGCGATAAGTGGAGTTTTGAAACTACGTTCGATTTCGCCAACAAATATTCCACTGCCGAGAACTCGCGTCTGTTCGCATTCGTGATGAAAAAGACGGCGAACGACAAGTTCTACATCAACAACGTTGCCGATTGCCCGATCAACGGCGAGGTTGATTACAAGTTGAACGACTAAGCAATATGAAACGTTTCTTTAATATAGTTGCGTGTTCGTTGGTCATGACCTGCGTAGCGGCATTGTCGGCCTGCTCGAGCGGCGGCGACGGCAATCCGCTGAGCCTGCGTCCCAGCAAAACTTCGGTTCTGCCCGACGGTAAGGACGAGGTGCGCTTTACCGTGACCTACGAAGGACAGGACGTTACCGCTGCGGCTGCCATCTGGCAGCTCGCGGGCGGTGACCTGGCTGCCGACACGAAGCTGGAGGGCGCGGTGTTTACCACTGCGACGGCCGGCACCTACCGTTTCGAGGCTCGCTACGAGTCGGAGACGGGGGCGCTCGTGTCGGATCCCGTGACTGTGACCGCCAAGAGCGAGGGTGGTTCGGAGGCCAGCGGCAAGTTTTTCCGCCGCGTTTTCGCGCAGAAGTTCACCTCAACGGGCTGCACCGGCTGTCCGGCGCTCAGCAAGGAGCTGGACAAGATGGAGGAGAGTGCCAAATGGGAGGATCGCATGGTGCATGCCGCTTTCCATATGAATTACAGCGGTACCGATCCCATGACGGTCGGCATTACGGCAAGTTATATGTCCCGCTTTAACCAGCAGGCACTTCCCGCGCTCTACTACGACGTGGATGTCGATACGTATTGCTACATGCAGCCCGGTGTCACCGAGTCGCTCGAAAAGCAGTTGGCGATTCCCGCAGGTTGCGGCGTGGCGATCGAGTCGAAGTACGATGCCGCGGCCAACGAGCTGGAGTTCACTGTGAAGGCGCTGGCTGACGAGACCAACGACTTCCGCGTGCTGCCTTTCCTGGTGGAGGACGGTATCGTAGCCTATCAGGTGAACGGTTATCCTACGCCGGAGGAGCAGGTGCACAACCATACGGTGCGCATGGCGATGAGCGCTTCGCTCACGGGCGACCGTCTGGCTTCGCTGGAGGCGGGTGCAGAGGGTTCGAAGACTTACAAGACGGCATTGAGCCCGAACTGGAAAGCCGAGAACATGCGCGTGGTGGTTTGCGTGCTGCATAAGACGGACAAGGGTTTCGTGGGTACGAACGCTGCCGAGTGCGCGCTGAACGGCTCGGTGGATTACAAGTATAACGAATAACAAACTATTCCGATGAAAAAGATCTTTTATATTCTGGCGTGTACGCTCTTCGCCGGTTTTGCTGCGGGGTGTTCCGGTTCTGAGGAGAATGGGACTGCGAGCAAACTGACGCTGGAAGTGGATAAGACGTCGATTACGGCCGACGGTGCTGACAAATGCGTTTTCACCGTGAAGATGGATGGTGAAGCGGTGGAGGACGCTGCCATTTGGCAGATCGGTACTCCCGACCTGAAGTTGGGCGGCTATGAGTTTACGACTGCGACTGCCGGCAGCTATACGTTCGAGGCGCGTTACAACGGCGAGACTTCGGAGCGTGTGACCGTGCATGCCACGGAGCCCGAAGTGCCGGCAGGTCCCGAGAAGTACTATCGCAAGGTTGTCGTAATGAAACTGACGGGCACAGGCTGCTCATTCTGTCCTGCTGCCGATTTACAGCTCGTGTCGCTTGTCGAGCGCAATCCCGACCGTTTTGTGCTGATGTCGATGCATGGTTACAACAGTGACGATCCGATGAATGTAGATTGCGCGCAGACGCTCTACTCGCGTTTTGGTATTACCGCATATCCGGGTGCGGTCGTCGATTTGCGTACGCGTCCCGGTTATTCCGGATCCTCGCCTTATAGTTTCTGCACCAAAGAGATGAAAGAGTCGCTTGCCAATTATCCTGCGACGTGCGGCTTGCGTGTCGATTCGAAGATCGCGGACGGCAAGTTGGACTTTACGGTAGGTGTGACCTCTAATACGGGCGGCAACTATCGCTTGGGTGTCTTCGTAATGGAGGACGGCATCATCTATCCGCAGAATGTGAATGGTATTACTCAGGAGGATTACAAGCACGACCATACGGTCCGCCAGATGGTGTCGAAGACCCTCGACGGTGACTCGCTCGGCAAACTGGAGGCGGATAAGGAGGTGACGCGCACGTTCTCGGTCGAGCTGAACAAGGACTGGAATGCCGAGAACCTCTATATCGTGGCTTTCGCTCAGGATGCGTTCGGTTACATCAACAACGTTGTGGAGTGCGATGCCAACGGTACGGCCGATTACCGACTTAACGAATCGAATGAATAAACCTTAACCAAAAATCAAACAGACAATGAAAAAATTTTTCAGATTCCTGATGGCAGCCGCAGTACTGACTTCAGCAGCTGCGTCATGTTCGGATGACGATGAAGGGACGGTGCCTCCGCCGATGGAGAGCGTGGACGCTGAAGCCAACTCTACCGAGGGTGTATCGCTTTATGTTTCGGATATCTCCGACAGCGATTTTGTGATCCGTACCGCTATGGGTGAGGATGTCGATAGCTATTATTTCGACGTCGCACCGATGGCAAAGGTATTCAACGACTGGGTGGACTACAATGCGCAGCAAGAAGCTGCCGGTAGCAAACCGGTGGACAATTTCGAAGATTATGTAATGATCCGTCTGGAGAGCAAAGCGGGTTCGGGCGGCTATAATTTCAAGCAGGAAATCGACCTCCAGTGGGGCGAGTCGATATATAAGCAGCACCAGCTGATTCACACTGCCGATTACTTCATCATGTGTCTGGGTCTTACGGAAGGCAACGTGCGTGGTGAATTGACGACGCTTCAGGTGCCCTTGCATCAGCGTGATTTGGTCGGTGATCCCCGTGCGGATATCGAGTTGATTTCGGACTACCGTATGGTGCAGTATACGTTCACGAAAAATGCCGATGCCGCTGCTTATTATCAGTTGGCTACCGACACGAAGCAGGTCAAGGCAATTGATGAGTGGTATGCAGCGAACAAGGAGAAGTACAACCTTCCCGATACGTTCTACCGCGATTTGATTTGCTGCTTCGTGCAGAGTCCCCATACGGACAATTTCACGGATTCCGTGGACTGGGGAGATGCCGGTAATCCCGACGTTTCGGTTACGGTGATGACCGTAGGTCTGGACGAGAACCTCACGCCCAATACGGAGATGAATCGCAAGACGGTAAATCTTACGCCCAAACCCGATATGGACAAGGCCAAGATTAACAAGATCGAGATCACTCGTTGTTCGGCGACGTTGGTTGAGTTCGAGTACGATGTCGATTGGACGGTGACCCGTGCCATTTATTTCAACCTGGTAGACGAAGCCGGGAAGGCGCAGGCAATGAGTCAATATACGGGACAGAACCCTAACATTACCTGGAAGCAAGTACTCTACCTGGGCGGTTACGGTCAGAACGAGTTGAATGCCAAAAACGAACCCCGCTACCATTTCTACGGCATGCAGCCCGACCACGAATATACGCTCTATATCTGCGCTCGCAACAAGGTGGACGATCAGGAGGTTATTTATAACGGCGAGGTCTACGAGGACGATAGAATCATCGAGATTCCGGTCAAGACGTTGCCGCTGGTGACGGATCGTCCGGAGGATTCGAAGGCCGAGCTGAAAGTGAAGCTTGTGGACGAGCAGCGTCAGAGTTTCAAGATCGAATACGAATGGAATGCCGCCACTGTTTCGATTTCGGAGTTCGTGCTGTGGACCAAGGCTGATCCGCAGAGTAGCGGTTATGTTGCGGATCCGTATGACTATCCCGCAATCAAACAGCGTCTGATTAAGGAGGGCCAGGCCTATGGTGTAACCCATAAAGATGCCGAGAGATCCACCGGTTTCACCGGCTATGACCCCGGAAACACTTATCACCACTATATCATCGCAGAGGATGAGAATGGCGTGCTGGGCGAAATGATCCACACCGAGGCCAACACGAAGGCGATCAAGGGCGGTCCGAACCCCGAGGCTACAATTTCGGGTATTATCCGTACGCTTCGCGATGGCGTGACGAAGGAGTGGTATGTGACCTTCGAGTCCAACGAGGACGCTACGCAGATGGTTTACATGGTCGGCGACCAGACCTATTCGGGCGAGGGTCTGACCGAGGAGGAGAAGATTGATAAGTGGACGGAGACGCTGCTCGGCGAGCAGGGTATGACCACCTCTTCGATGAAGACCTACATCAATGTGACGGTTACCCGTTACTCGGAGTTGGTAGCACTCTGTATTCCTTACGGTCTGACGGAGAAAAACGAGCGTTGCATGGGTAAGCTCGCTTATCTGCTCTTCGATCCCGCAACCCTGCAGTCGAATGTAGTAGGTACGGCTCGTGCTTTCCAGGCGCCTGCGAAATAGTCGCAAGTGTGGATGAACCGGTATTTCCTTTGGAATAATAAAAATCCGGATTCGAACGTTTAATCAACCGAGAGTGTTGCGGTTTGCGGCACTCTCGGTTTCAAAATGAAAAAAAATGTTAAAATTCATTTATCGCTATGCAGCAGCCCTTATCGTCGTTTTGACGTCGTTCGCAGGGCTGACTTCCTGTAGTGACGATGGCAATGAGGATCTGAAGCCTCAAATCGCGATTCGTAACGTGCAGACGGACGAAACGAGCGTGGCGTTCCGTCTCGTTCCGACCAATGCGACCAGTTTCGCTTATTGTGTAGCTACGCAGGAGGAGTACAAAAACAAGAGTTACAAGCTCATTACGGTAGAAGGGTCCGAGGAGAAGAGTATCCTGGTCAGCGATCTGGAGACCGAAAAGACTTACTACATCGTGGCTGTTGCCTACAACGGCAACCAGGCCGGCGAAGAGGATGCGATTCGCATCTATACGGGCAGTCCTGTGGAAAAGGCAACCATGGAGCTCAAGAATCCTGAGGTCGGTGCGACGAATTTCCGTTGTGTGTTGTTTTGCTCGACCAATACGTCGTTCATGATGTATACTTACTATCCGAAGGGCGGCAAGGCTCCGGAGGATACGAGCAAGTGGATTCAGTATGCGGTCAAGAGTTCGGTGGACATCAAGCCCGGTGAATCGGAGCTTCCCGAGATTGATTTTGAGAACGGCAATGCCATCGAAGTGACGGATTTGCAGTTGGGTGACTATGTGCTGGAGGCCGTGCCTTTCAACGGTAACTTCGAAGGCGAGCATCTTGTCTACGAGTTCACCGTGGAGGTCGTAGGACGTCCGTATGTTTCGGTTATTCAGAACGAGCTCACGTTCGAGGACATGAATGTGACGCTTTCCATGAACAAGGAGTGCGGTTCGTATTATGTGGGCCTTGCTCCGGTGGAGAATTTCGATGCCGCATCGACGGTTGCCAATATCCTCAATTCGGATAAGAAACCCGCTTTGCAGACCGATAATTACAAGGGTGACCTGCTGTCGATCGTGGGCGGTTGTGCCGAGTATTGGGTGCCCAACACGAAAGTCATGCTGTGGATCCTGCCCTGCGAGGACAAAGAGGGGGCTATGCCTGAGACGTTGAAAAATGTAATTTCTCAGGAGATCACCATTCCGCGCTTCGAGTATTCGCTCAATGGTAAGGCGGTGATTGCCGTGGAGTTCGCATTGACAAGTGTTTCGTCGTTCGAAGCGACGGTGAAAGCCACCGATTGTGCGAAGTACTACATGATTCATAACTCGAAAGAGTTCTTTGAATCGAAGTTCCTCGGCGAACAGAACCTGATCCTCGACTCTCTGATGAAAACCACGCCCATTACGCTGATGGATAACAAGATCGAGCGTAAGAGCTGCACTCCCGATACGGAGTACGTGGTTTATGCGGTAGGCGAGGACAACGAAGGCAAACTCGGTAAGCTGACTACTGCCACGGTGACCATCAAGGCGGTGGATTTCTCGGGCAGCGCCGCAGTCAAGATAGAGGCTGATGCCAAGAGTACGCGCGCATCCGTAACTTTCACTCCCGAAGGCGGTTGTACGAAGGTGCGCTACGCTTTCATGACCAATAAAACGTTTACGGCGACGTATGGTGCCAGTGTCAGCAAGGTGAAGAATTTGCTGGCCACAAATATGTTCCCGAACGCGGCGGAGCTGGATCTGAGCAACGGAGCGCAAGAGGTCGTCATCCAGTCGCTGACCACCAATACGTACTATCTTGTTTTTGCGCTGCCGATGGATGCCGACGGTAAGTTCGGCGATCTGAAAGAGGAGTTCGCATTCAAGACCAAGGCGCTCGATTTCACGAACACGGAGGCTATCATCGACTACGGTACGCCTCGTGTGCAGAACGGTCGCGTTCGCTTCACGGCTACGCCGATGGCGGGTTGCAAGGAGTACTACGTAGCAGCCATTTCGAATGCGGAACTCGGCGAATCGCCGCTCGCATCGGAGATCGTGGCGAAGATTCTTGCCGACACGAAGACGCTGCATTATTACGGTGAGGACGGCGAGGATGCTCCCAGGAAGACCATCGACATGAACGTGCTGGCACGTCCGTCTACGGTCTACATCCTGTGCGTAGACGCTGAGGGGCGCTACAACGATCCCCGCAAGACGCCGGCTCCGATCGAAGTGCGATAACATGGTTTGAGCGGTCGATATCTGCATTGTGTGGATGTCGGCAGACAAATGAAATAGATATTTATATTTTTCATTATGTACGCCGGAGCGGTTTCGCCGCCCGCGCGGGTAGCGTCCCGCTCCGGTTTTTATTTACTTAAAAAGTTCTATGAAAGTAAAATTTTGGTTATTCGCGGCTTTGTTCGCTGCCGCAGGGGCTATTACTGCCTGCTCCAATGATGATCCGGACAAAGAACCCGGGCCGGATGATAAAAAGCCGATTCCTCACATGGAGATCAACCAGTGGATGGATGCAAACATGCGCACCTTATACCTCTGGAACGAGGAGTACAAGAAGCTGACGCTCGATTTCCAGCAGGAGTATCAGAACTTCCTGACGAACGCGCTGAACGGTGTGAAGAAGCAGAACAACGCCAATGCCGAGGACGGTTATTACTACGGCGAAAACTGGATTTATTATACCTATATCGACGCAAAGAAGAAGACCCGCGCTACGCGTGCCGATCAGACCATGGATTTTGGTTTCGGTATTACGGGCCACAACTTCGGCAATGTCAATGGAACGATTTACATGGCCGTACTGGGTGTAATTCCCGATTCGCCGGCTGACAAAGCGGGTCTTATGCGCGGTTCGTTCATCTCGAAGATCAACGGCACGTCGCTTACCGAGTCGAATGCCGTGAGTCTGGCATCGACCCTTTACCCGAAGAATTCGGCAGAGCCCGTGCGTTTGGACTGGAGCGAAATCACGGTGGAGAACGGTCAGTTCGTAGTTACCCCCAAGCAGTCGGGCTTTAACCTCAAGCCGGCTACTTTCAGCCGTAATCCGATCCTCTACGCAACGCTCGCGGTTTCGGAGACGAATCCCGACGTGTGCATCGCCTACTTGGTATACCACGAGTTCGATATGAACTACGACGAAACTTTGATGGATTGGTTCAAGACATTCAAGCAGACTGCCGAGAAAGAAGGCAAGAAGGTTACCGACTTGATCCTCGACCTGCGTTACAACGGCGGCGGTTACCTCTTCTCAAGCGCCATGCTCGCAACCCTGATCACCGGTGAGAAGCACAAGGGCGGTCTTTATGTGGAGACGACCTACAACGAGGAGCGCAACAAGACGATGGCTCCGGGCCAGTATTTTATCGGTAAGAAAGAGGTGCCGGAGGGCGAATATCCCCTGATCGAGGAGGCCTTGAAGCATTCGCTGGATCTGGATCGCGTATTCGTGCTGACGATGAACGGCACGGCTTCGGCCAGCGAGTTGATCATCAACGGTCTGCGTGGCCTCGATGTCGAGGTGAACACGATCGGCGAGTACACGAACGGCAAGAATGTCGGTATGGAGGTCGAGACGCGTACGTTCGGTGATTACGAATATTCGTTCGCTCCCTGCTCGATCCGTCTGAAGAATGCCAAGGGCTTCGGTGACTACTCAAGCGGTCTCGAGCCCAGCCTCAATGTTGTCAATCCCGACAGCGACTGGCTGATCGCTCCCTATGCCTCGAACGGTGATCCTCTCTTCCGAATGGCATATGAGTGGATCGTTACGGGCAAGAAACCGACGTTGGAGGCCGATGCCGGCACCCGTGCTGCCGACCTCGGATACTACTCGTTCGGCGAGTACCATGCAGCTCCGGGTGTTTCCGGTGCGATCATGAACGGTATCGCGAAGTAATTTTTTCTGCGACGCTCCGCTTTTCGCGGAGCATCGGACACGGCGTCCGCACAATGTGCGGGCGCTTTTTTTGTGTCTGTGGGGCGGCCTTCGGATCGTTGCGCTTCGGTCTTCGAGGGGGCGAATGTGGAAAGCTGCCGGTTTCTGGGAGCGGAGTGTGCGGCCGACAGTGTATAATCCGCAAAACCAAATGTTCGTCGAATTTTGAAACGACGCGATTTTATGACAAAACGAAGCGTACCTTTTAGGTGCGCTTCGTTTGCTATATAAATATCGGTTGAATGATATTAGAATAGGGTTTCTTGTGGCGTCTCCCGGTAGTTGCATACCATCCACTCCTCTTGCCGGCGCCGGCTGGCTTTGGAGGCGCTGATCGTCCGTTCGACCCGGTGGATGATCCATCCGTTCTTCTGGGCATACCGGTCGATCATATCGAACGGGAACATTGTCAGCATAAATTTTCCTTTGACCGTCTCGAGCAGTTGCAGGAGCTGCTCCATGTTCCGCTCGTTGAACGTATCCTCGTAGTGGCCGCAGTCGGAGTTTACGTAGGGAGGATCGACGAAATGGAACGCATCGGTAGCGTCGTAGCAAGCGATCACGTCGAGGGCATTGCGGTTCTCGATGGTCACGCGCTCCAGCCGCCCGCAGAGATTCTCCGTAAACTCATCTTTGGCATTGCGCAGCTTCTTGGTCATCGCCCCGGAAAAGTCGTAGCCGAAAGTGCCGTCCATCATCGATGCGAACGACATCTTGCAAAGTGCCCACACGGCCCATGCTCGCTCGGCCGGCGTGAAGAATTGCGGATAAGCGTTGATATGCCCGGCATGGGCATGCACGTCCCGGCTGTGGAGCGTCTTGTCGATCTCGCGCTTGAGGTCGGAATAGTAGACCTGCGCACACCAGTAGAAGTTGGTCAGCTCCATGTTGATGTCGTTGATGACCTCGGCCTCGGCCGGACGTTTGGCAAACAGGACGGCCGCCCCGCCGCAGAACGCCTCGGTGTAGATGCGGTGTCGGGGGATGAGCGGCAGGATGTGCTTGAGCATTGTCTGCTTGCCACCGTAATATGAAATGGGTGTTCTCATTTTTTCAGTATGGGTTTTAATGATTATCTTTGCGGCATCTCACCTACGTGCAAGGATAGCACAAAAGCGCACAATCGCGTCAGAGGACTATGTCCCCGGTCGGCGGTCGTGCGCTCTTGTGTTAGTACGTAGGTGAGATGACTACTAACAGGCCGGGGGCTTTTTTGTCCCCGGATATTTAATAAGTCTACAATTATTCTACGCTGATGACATAGGAATTGCCAGGCGTCGGGTAGAACATGAACCCGGCGATTTGCAGTACGACGCCGGCCGTTTTTTTCGTGAACATGACAGCCCCGCAATAGTTGATGTTCTGTCGGTAATCGAAAACCCTTGTTCCCGAACCCGGGGTGGTGGTGTGCGAACACTCTATCACCAAGTTGCTTGCGGCAATTGAGATATTCGAACTCAGCTCGAACACATAAACAGGATACCCAATATTGATGCTGATATTCGTGCTTAATCCGCCGCTCGATAGTGTTTTAGTACCGTAACCCGGTATGAACATTTTCGCCGCGCGGCCGACGTTCCATCCAATCGCCAGTGACTGCAAACCGTACTGCGGATATCCCGCGGCAGTCAGGGCACCGATACTTGCCGGCGTGATATTGATTGTCCGCACTGCCGAGCCGTCATAGGCAGGCTGGCTTGCTCCGTTTAACTGAATCATCAAGGCTTTCTGCAATCCGTCCAGCTTGCGCTTGTCGGCGGCAGCCATCAGCCCGTCGGCCGACTGGGTGGCAACGGCCGTCGAGGCCTTGCCGCTCCAGGCCGTTTTTTCGGCATCCGTTACGAAACGATGCGTCGTATCCTGCGTAATTTTTGAGGCTAAAATTGCCCCCTCAAAATTCCCCCCCCCGGCATATTGGAGGGCGTTCCAGGCCGTCGCACCGTCGCCCACCTTGTGCTTTCGGGTATCGGATTCATAGACTACTTCACCTTTGAGTAGTACGGGGTTCTTGGCCGCGAGCGCAGCGGCGGTATATACCGGATGCTGAATCCGGGTCTGAATGGTTTTGCTCATGATCTCAAGAATGTTTGAATGGCGTTTAATGGTTCTTCTTTTGATGCTTGACCGCACGAAAAGACAGGGATCGCACAGTGAATAGCGACCTCTTGATTCAATATGCTGTCCGGAACTTCGAATACGAAACCGGCCGTTCGTGTGTTGCCGTTTATTCTGATCCTTACTCCCGGTTCGATTCCCGATTTGCTGATGTACATAGCGTAAGTATCTACGACAGCCATCGACTGAATCGAATGCGAAGGCGTTGTGATCACAGCGTTTTTATCGGTGAATGTGATCCGGGTGCGGATAATTACCAAACCGGCCGCTATTTTCATTTCGACTCGGCCGCAGACTGCTCCGAGCATGACCGAGAACGGGATTGATCTATAATCGCTACTCGCGTTGTTCGGGACGGTGTCGAGCTTCGTTTTGTCGCCCGCCGACATCAGCCCGTCGGTCACCCGTGTGGCGACCTCATCCCCGGCGTACGGGAGAGCGTTCCATGCCGTCACGCCGTCACCCACCTTATGCTTGCGCGCGTCGGCCTCATAGACCACCTCTCCTTTCAGTAGCACGGGATTCTTGGATGCAAGTGCAGCCGCCGTATAGACGGGGTGCTGCATGCGGGTCGTAAGTGTTTTTTTGCTTGCCATATATCAATTCATTTCGGGGATCGAACATTGTACGATGAGTTCACCACTGGTTAGGTCGTCGATCTTCTTCTTGTCTCCCGCCGACATCAGCCCGTTGGCCGACTGGGTTGCGACGGCAGTCGAGGCCTTGCCGTTCCACGTCGATTTTTCGGAGTCGCTTACAAACCGGTGTGTGCCGTCCTGCGTGATGATCGAGGCCGGATGGCTTGACGGATGGGTGTAGTTGTTGGCGCCGGCTGCGACGCCCGCCAGCTTCGCCTTTTCCGCCGAGGTGTAGTCCTCGGTGGAGAGACCCTTGCCTGCCACCTTATCGACCTTTGTCCCGATCTGTGTGGCGACGGTGGTTGCGAAATTCGGATCGTCTCCCAGGGCATTCGACAACTCTTTGAGCGTGTCGAGTGCCGCAGGGCTGCCGTCGATCAACTCGGCGATTGCCCGATCGACGTACTCTTTCGCGGACTGAAGCGTGGTGCGGTCACCGCTCTCGCGGGCCGTGCGTTCCGATGCGATTTCCGTATCGGTGTGGCTTCGGGCTGACTGAAGCGTCGCGGCATCGCCCTGTGTCCGCTTCTGCGCCTCGTCCGCAACGGAAGTGTCGGTGTATTCCTCGGCGGATCGGAGCGTCGCGGCATCGCCGGCCGCCAGTTCCTGCCGGATGGTCGTCTCCTCGCCCGTCGCGCGGGTCACCTCGTCCGTGATTCGTCCGTCGAGGCGGGCGTCTTCGGCCTCGAGCTCTCCGATACTTTCGTGTATCGACGCAAAATCAATCTCGTTTTCTTTGACGTGCACCTCGAACGATTCGGCGAGTCGCTGGTGCTTACGTTCCAGTTCTTCGCCGTCCGTGCGGGCATACTTGTCGTTGAGCCGCCCCGACAGTCCTTCGACCGAGGAGATCGGCACCTTGTCATCCCTGTGAAAAAAACTGTCGATCCAGTCCGCGAACTGCGCTTCGGTCGGATAACTGCCGCGCTTGAACCACGCTTTTAATTGCGCTATGCTTCTGATTGCCATTCTTGAATTGGTTTATCGGTTATCGTACCCGCATGATGTACGCGAGCACGTAATAGGGCGGGCGGTTCTCGTGAGAAGAGCCATTTCCCCGCGATTCCGTGTCGTGCCGCAGGTAATACATATATTGGTTGTCATGATCGGTTTTCGCCGCTCCGATCGATTTCTCGGGAAAATAATCACGTCCGTCACGTCCCGCTTCGTCATAGGCTTCTGAAAAAAAATAGTCTTTCACCTGGTGGCTATGCGAGGGCATTTCTTTGATCGTGAGCGTATGCTGCTTCTCGCCGCCCGCTTTGCCGTAGCTGTTGTAATCCGCATCGCTCGGGTTGTGACCTACGATGAACCGCCCCCGCAGATCGGGCATGCGGAAATAACCGGCCGAAGTGGAATAACGCGCCCCAGTCGCGCTGTACGAATTGTTGAACGTCGAGCCGAGAGCCTTGTACAAATCCGGGTAGTCGGTGATTTTAAGCTGTTGCCCCTCGCAAAGCTCGTAGCCCGGAGGAACCGTCTTGCCTGCCCACGTTTCAACGATACCCAACGGGGCGCTCTGCAGTTTCGCAATGGCCGCGCGCAGATTCTCGATCTCGGCGCGCAAAGCCGGAATCGTCGTTGCGTCCGTGAATTCCTCCCATTTGTAATTCTCGCTCCCGACGCCCGGCTTGAGCGACCGCACGGTATACGCCCGCGGAAAATCGTAGCCCTGCGCTGTAACGGGGACAATCTCCTGATGCACGTACATACCCCCGGAGACCGTGCCGCCCTCCCAATAAATGACCTCGCCCTCCGGGAAATCCCGCGTCCTCAGAAAGACGTATCCCGCCTTGCGGCGCGTGCCGTTCTGCTCCGCTTCACAGCCCAGCAGAACAGCCTTGTCTCCGGCAAGGTTGCCGAGTACGGCGAGCATTGCCTGGTTTTGCTGGATGTAATCGAATGTCTCCGCATCAATGGGGAAATCCTTGTTCCCCTGCGTCAGATAATGGCCTAATGTCGTTTTCATTAGAAATAACTTATTGCGAATCGTTTTGAAACCAATTTGTAGGTATTGACCACTGCCTTGAGTCGGGATTCATCTAATCCGCGCATCTCCAAGGGGATATTGACGACGAAATCGTATCCGCTGACGCCGCCAAAGCCTCGGCGGTTGATTAGAAGCATCGTCCCCGCATCGCGATGCGGGACAAGCATACCCTGTGCCTCCTCCCGGAGCCACACGAACAATACGCCGACGTACTGCGCGGTGTCGGTAACGGTGATGCGCCGCAGCTCCGGGTCGAATGTGTCGTTCAACACCGCGCGCAGGTAGCATACCTGCCCGTTGTGGCCGAGGCGGTAGGCTGCGTCCTGGCGGAAAATCATGAACCGCGTGTGCAGATAACTCAGCGGGGTCAATACTGCGTAGAGTAGCGACGTCATAAGCGGTCGCCGCAGGAACGTGGGGAGAAGGAGCAGCCCGAGGCGCTTGATATTGACATCATACGCGCTCATAAGCCTTCATCGTAAGAGTTATTTGTCCGGCCCGGAAATAGCCGGCGGCCGGAACATGACGGGCATCGATAGTCGTGACCGTCGCGGCGCCGGCAGCAACCGTGGTCGCTTGCCGGAACTCTGCGATCTTTACGCCCTCTACTTCTTGCAGTGTATCAATCAACGCCATGTTGGTGTACTCGCCATTGAAGGGTAGATTTTCGATGTAGTTACGGATGGCCGCTTCGCAGGCGCGCTGCACGTTCTCGGGCAACAGCATGGCATTGTAGTAGATGTCCACCGAGCAGTTGAACGTGTCGGCATCGGCGTTTACCAGGTTGATGCGCACGCCTGCGTCCTTGATTTCGGCCAAGTAGCCTTCCAGTTGCGTTTCCACCTCGTCCGACAGGCGACAGCGATGCCCGGCCTCTTCTCCGGCAACCTTGATCGTCACGATGGAGGTATCCTTGTTTTCGTCGGCCGTGGCGTATTTCACTACGTGCGCAGCGGCGATGGCCTCGGCCTTCATATCGGTCGTATCGTAGCAGTCGGTGTCGGGAATCAGCACCTTGTCCTTCATGAACTCCAATACCTTGCTTTTGTACCATTTGGCTCGATGCGGGATGATTTCTTCGATGCGCGCCTCAACCTCTGATTTGTGCGCCTCGAACAGCCGCTCCAACACCCACGCCGCAGAGGCAAAGACGTAGAACAGGATATTGATGATCGACACCTTGCTAAAGTGTGTTGTAAAATTGTCGCCTGCCGGAAATCCGAACAGGCCTGCTACCGTTTCGTTCTTCATGAAATCGGCCGCAATGCTCTCTTTGATTTGGTCGATGGTTCTCATTATTTTACAATAAAATCTATTTCGATGCCCATGAATCCGATGCCGCCCCAGGGCACGAGCGCCGCATCGTCGGCCGATACCGCCGTGGCGGGTTTTACTCCCATGGCGGCCAACGCGGTTACGATTCGCTTTTTGCCCATATCTTCCGGCGTGACCTCCAGCTCCTGCCCGGCCGCGAGGTCATCGGTCAGGGCTATTCCGTTACGCTCGGACAGAGCAAAGGCCGCTTCGACCGAACCGCACTCCTGGACGGCTATGTCCAGGAGTGACTGCCTGCTATGAATCGTACTCCGCATCGATTGTCAGTTTGTTATTGTTTAAATCGAGTTCTACAGTCTTCACTTTCATGCCGTCGGCCTCCAGCTGCAGGGCAATTTCCCGACGCCAGCCCGTCTCCTCGTTGTCGCCGAGCAGATCCGAAATACCGACGCCGAGCGTCGGGTACTCCTTGAATTCCCCTTTGGAGGCCTGGAGAATCAACGCTTGGTTCTGAAAAGTCGCGGTGCCGATCTCCAGTCCCCGGACGATCAGCCCCGTGCCGTCGCGCTGTGCGGATACCAACAAATCGCCCGTCATGGGGTCGAGCAATATTCCTGTACTCTTTGCCATCAGTATCAGTGGGTTATTTTGCTATTTTCCAGGTCTTCAATTCGGATCGCCGCGGCAGACATTGCAGTCTCGAACGCTGTTGCGCCTGTCGCGCCGTTGGCTGCGGTGCCGGCACCGACGGAGTTCAATCCGGAGGAGACGGCCTGCTTCAGTTGCTCGCAGTAGCTTTTCAAACTTTCGAGCGATCGCTCCAGCGCCTCGATCTTGACCAGCCCGCCGTTGTCTCCATTATTGAACGTCACCTTGCTATCCTCGATACGCATCCGACTGCTGCCTACCTCGACCGTCGCGCCCTCCGCGTCAGCCATGAGGGTGGTCTTGCCCTGGTGGAAACGGACCGATTCGACCTCGGAATAGCCGATGGCGCACAACTCGCGCAGGTTGCCGCACGAGAGGTCGGCCACCAGGATGATACTTCCGCGGGCCGGAACGACAAGCAGCCCGTTTTCCGAACCACTGGGGATAGACGAGAGGCGGATGTCGGGGAGCTCGAAGTCGTCAATCTTCGCCCGGCACAAGTCGCCTTCGACCCCGACAACCTCCATCAGCCGGAAACCGAACGAAGGCTTGTCCGTGCCCGCAATAGAGCGCAGCAGGCTCCGTATCTGTGTCGTCTTGTCCATTCTCTATCCGATCTTTTTGCCTATGGTTATCTTCCGGCTTCCGCCGGTGGAGGAAAAAGCCGTCTCTACAGCCACCACGTAGTATTTCCCTTTCTTGTATTCGTAGTCCGCATCGCGCAGCTCCACGATATCCGTCGGCTCGATACGTGGCACGAGCCATCCCGTAAAATTCCCTTCATAGCCCGAATAAGCACGGATTTTCAACTCCTCTTCGGCCCGGCGTTCCAGCGTCGCCTTGTCCGATACGCCCGGCAACTTGATGGTGAACTTATCGCCGCCGGGCGTTCCTTTGGTGACTTTCACCGCTTTGCCCATGGAATCAGTTCCCTCGACGGTCGCGATGAATTTCCGCTTCCGGGCATCTTTGTACTTGAGATCGGATTTCTCGATGTTCATCCCAAAGTCGTAAATCACCGTTCGGCCCGTTTCGGCATACTGCGGATGGACATGGAGCGTCGAGCTGCGCAGGTAAATGTTGGCGCGGGTCTCCTCCTGCACCTTCTTCAATACGTCGAACCCCGTAGCTTCGTAGATGGTGAATTTGTCGTAATTGAACTCGTAATCGCACGAAAGTGTGAACCCGTCCAATTCCCGGAGGACATGCTCCAGCAGTTCTTTCACGCTGACGGACGTAAGCACGGTATTTTTCAAATCCCGGCGGAACTTATAGATTTCGTCCTCGCAGCGGATCTTGACCGAACCGTCATCCGTGGCGATGCTTTCGACATAACCCTCGAACTCCACGGGCAACTCCTGCAGGTGGGCATCGTAGCCGAAGCGGATGTGCACGGCATCGCCTTCCTTGATTTTGCTCTCGACCTCCAGCGCCCGGTTGTAGGCCGCACCGGGCAGCGTGATCGTGGCCGTGTCGGCCAGGTTCTCCACGCTGCACGTCACGACGACGCTTTCCAGCATCGTGAGCCGGAAAGAGCCGATCGTTATGTCGAAATCCATTGCGAACATCGTTTGAACGCCGTTAAATCGATATTAGAAGTTCCGCGGGGTTATCGCTGTAGGCCTTGATCTCATAGTTTTGGTTGTTCATCCCTTTGGTATGGGGAAACGAAGCACTTTCGATGGCCAGGTAGTGGATGCCAAACAGCTGGAGAATCTCCTGCTCGACCTCGACGGCCTGCCGTTCGTCGAATAGCTCTAACAGCCTGCGGAGTTGGTTTT
>ERZ778516.1109-NODE-1109-length-21393-cov-4.679117_pt1 | contig 21393 bp, 18 predicted proteins | sample MGYA00510342_ERZ778516 | MGnify/ENA primary metagenome ERZ778516 (study PRJEB29527, sample SAMN07138961) | mouse gut metagenome | material: feces | host: mouse | place: China:Nanjing | collected 2016-01-25 ... | reverse complement strand
AATAAATAAAATAGTTCCAAACTTTGGTATACCTTTTGCAACAAATATTTTATGTATATATTGCATATAAAAGTATTATCTTTTTGTTGATTTTTTGATAATTATATGGTAATATATGAAATGATTTACAAAAACGAGTTGCAAAAGGTATAATATACTATTAAAACAACAGGCATTATTATTATTCTAATATATAATACCTGTTGTTTTAATAGCATATTTACAAAAGAAGGGTATATAAGAAGTATGAATTACGGGTATATTCGAGTAAGTACAAGAGAACAAAATGAATCCAGACAGCTACTAGCCTTACATAATGCAGGTATTTGTGACACTAACATTTATTTTGATAAACAATCGGGCAAAGATTTTGAGAGACCTGCTTATTCAAGAATGGTAGAAAAGTTACAAAAAGATGACGTACTCTTTATTAAAAGCATCGATCGTCTTGGCCGTAATTATGAAGAAATTTTAGAACAATGGCGTTTATTATCGAAAGAAAAACAAATAGATATTGTGGTATTAGATATGCCGCTTCTGGATACACGCTGTTGCAAAGATTTAATTGGAACATTTTTGAGCGATATTGTATTACAGGTTCTGTCTTTTGTTGCTGAAAACGAACGCTCTAATATCAGGCAGAGGCAATCAGAAGGAATTTTAGCTGCCAAAAAGCGCGGAATCCGTTTTGGCAGACCACCACTGCCGCTGCCTGATAATTTTGCAAATACTTGCCATCAGTGGAAACAAGGAAAAATCACAGGCACAGAGGCTGCAAAAATATGTAAAATGCCCTTGTCAACATTTCGTTATAAAGCTTTGCACCATAAGGAGTAGGATTTCTCCTACCTCCTTTTTTATCCAAATGATTACACCAAATCTCTGTATATGCACATAATTTTATTTGTATTTATGTCTGATAAAAAATTATGTTTGGCAAAACTATATGCTCTCTTTCCACATTCACTAATTTTTTCCGGTTGATCTATAAACCACTTCATTTTTTCTGCCAAGTCGTTCATATCCTTATTTTTGTAAAGTCTTCCATTCCTTTTGTCTTCTATAAGTTCTGGATTTGCTCCTGTATCTGCTCCTATCACTGGATTGCCTGCCATCATTGCCTCTACCGTCACTCGTCCAAATGCTTCCCTGTTGGAACATACTAGTTCAACATCTGCCTTTTTTCGAAGTCCTTTCATATCTGACACGAAACCTAAAAATTTATAATGTCCTCCCAAATTCTTTCTCGCATACGCCCGAAGTTCTTCTTCATATTTTTTAGAATCACTCATAGAAGATGCTTTTCCCGCAATCCAAAGTTCAACATTGTCATACCCCATATCTTTCAATACCTTTACAGCCTGCAAAGCAATATCCTGTCCTTTATTTCTGTGCAGATTTCCTGAAATCAGAAAAATGATTTTATCTGTAGTTAATATATAATTCTTTGGACTCAAAAATTCCTCCGAAACGCCGTTATATACCACCTGACAAATCCTATCTGGTATTTCTTTCTTATAATATTCTCTCAAATTATTAGAAATAAAAATAATTTTACCACCATATTTAGTGACAAACTCACAACTCTTTTTTCTACCCTTCAAAAATTCCAATTGATAATCTACATCTCCAAACTCCCTAAAATGCCATACATGTGGCAGTTTTGCCAATTTTGCCGCCACAGCACCTATGTCAATCGCGCTAGAATTCGAGTGTATCACTTGTATCTCCTCTTTACGAGCTATCTTTGCTATCCTTGCCGCTGGAAATCTCTCTGTAACATACAAAATCCAAAACGCCGCTTTCAAAAAAAGATTCCAATAAGAAGGCATCATCCACCATCCAAAAAATATCTTATAAACAGGAATCCCTGAACATTTTAACTTCGAGTACACCTGCCCAGATTTAAAAGGAAGCACTACTACTACCTTATTTCCTTTCTTCTGCATCTCTTCAGCCAGTGTAACCAAAGATTTCGAAGCTCCTCCTAGATTTCTCTCGTGCGCTACAAATAAAATATTCATATATCATTCCTCATTGATCTTTCCTGCATATTTTTTTGCTGTAAAAAATTGAACAATAACCCTTATTGTCCTCATAAAAATTATCCACCATGCCCATTTTACTCCATTTACTACAAGTGCATGATGGGATTCTCTCACAGAAACCCAATAATTCCCGATACCACCAGTACTTGTCCCTCCATAAAACATTCTTACAATAGTATGTGGAACATATGCAAGCTTCACCGAACCATCCTTTAACATCCTTACCATAAATTCATAATCCGCAGAACATTTATATTTTATATTGTATAATCCATATTTTTTATATACTTCTTTTTTCAAATACATTGTTGGATGTCCTGGCAGCCAGCCATTTTTTAAGTTACCCTTTCCCATTTTCCAATAACGTTTTACTTTATCATCCTCTGCATAGATCAGATCTGCATGAGCGCCATCGTAATCGCCTCCTTCAATTGCAGATACGATTAAAGACACTGCATTTGACACCAAAAAAAGATCATTGAATACCGCCAGAATATCACCAGAAGCAATTCGGATACCTTTATTTATCGCATCATAAAGACCTCTATCCTTTTCCGAAATCCAGCGGCATGAATACTTCGTTGTATTAGCATATTCCTTAATGATATCTACTGTACCATCGACAGAGCCCCCATCAACGATCACTACCTCTATATCAGAATAATCCTGTTTCTCTATACTTTGCAGAGTACGTACGATGTTATCTCTACAATTATAGCTTGTCAGTATCAGTGACACCTTTTTTGCCATTACTAAGCTCCTCCTCCACTTCCCTGACTCTTTTCTCCAGCATCGCATTCTCTTGGATCAGAGCCCTGATTTTAACAGTCTGTTTTGATACAATTGAAGTCAGTGCCATCAAAATGATTATAATAAAGCCGATACACAGAACATACAGTCCATTCATGGTGCTTACAATTCCCAGCATCTTTGTAAGCCGTCTTAATAGTCTTGGAAAGATAACTACCAATCCCATGATCACTCCAGCCAATAACCAAAGCAATGTATACTTTAACTCAAGAGCTTTCATTTTCAAGAAATATAGTATCAATATAAAGTAAAAACATAGTGCGATAATCAATGTGATTCTCAAGTTTAACGGAATCATCGCTTCATCTCCTTATCCCGAAACTAATACGGCATACTATGATCGCCAGCGTAACTTTGATCATGTAATAGACTGATTTCCATGCATGTATAGAGCTTATCCCTGTCTGACGTTCTTTCATCACAACAGGCACTTCCTTGATCCTTCCTCTGTGCATCACTGCCGCTACAATCGCCTCTGGTTCAGGATAATCGCTTGGATAACTATCTGCATAAATCTCTATAAATTTTCGATTCACTGCCCGATATCCGCTGGTTACATCTAAAATCTTTTTCCCCGTACATAAATGTATCAATATGCTCAAAAATCGTATCCCAAATCTACGTGCAGACGAAGACTGAAACCCCTCTTTTACTATAAATCTTGAACCGATCACAACATCCGCCTGGTCATTCTGTAACGGCTGTACGACCCGATCCAGATACAGCACATCATGCTGTCCATCGCCATCTATCTGAATGGCTATATCATACCCTTCTCTCTCAGCATACTTGTATCCCGTCTGCACTGCGCCGCCAATACCAAGATTGATCGGTAAATCAATAAAATTATATCCTTTTCTCTGGCATATGCTTCTTGTGGCATCATGTGAACCATCATTAATTATGACATAATCACATATTGGATGATTCAATATGATATCATCCACAAGCCTTTCAATGTTGTCTGCCTCTTTATATGCTGGTATAATTATCAGTATCTTCATACCCTTTCCCCATCAGCTCTATGCTATACTCCTATAAACTCATCTTGCCACATAACCAACAAACATATATATCAGCCCCACTATCTGACATATGTCAGCTCCCCAGATAAACAACTCGTCTGATACGCCCTCCAAAATAGTTATTTTTTTCCCATGCATGGCAACGCAAAGCGGAAACAATATTGGCAGAAGATATCTTGCTCCTACAGATGGGCAGTCTGTATATCCAACAGGCGTTGAGAATAAAAGCATCGCCAAATATATTGCTCCGAAACTCAGTGCGCAAATAGTAAATGTTCCAATTCTAATATTCCGACTCATAACATAGTTTTCTTCCCTAATCCCAACAATTGCAAACAGTATCAGAATCCACCATATGTTATAAATATAGTCGGGAATAAATGAATCTCCCCACCCAATTTTCATGCCTATCATTCCATTGCAGTAATAATCCAGATGCTCAAAGAATGTATTATACGTATATTTGAATAGATTCCCTTTATCGCCTATTATTTCATCTTTACTATACCAACTGCCTTCCTTAACCTTATACAATCCACTTACATCAAATGATTCTGCTTCTGGCGCACTTATTTTCTTCGCTGTGTTATTTCGTGTCATATGGGATACGACTGTATTATCGCTGAATGCGGCGATCAAACACACCACCACTAAAACTGCCTTAACCATACTCGTATGTTTACATTGAAACTTTTTGCTAGGTATCAGTGCTATAAATAATGCAAATGGGAAATAAGCATACTTGATCGGAAATACCATCACTCCAATAATTAAAAAAACACACCCACGTTTCCATGTAAGAGGACGTTCATCATATACCTCTCTGCAGAACAATGCAAAAAACAGTGTAAGAAGCGAATAATTAATCAAATCATAGGTAAATGATGTTGCCATACTTAACGCCAGCGGGAACTGTGCAATCAAAAACAAAATCCATTTCCCTATTGGCACAAGACGAATCGCTATATACATTATCAATGTATAACACATGAGTCCTATCATATTTGAAAGCGTAAAACTCCAAACATAGTTCATCTCCGCTGCTCTGGCAATCATAATCCCTATTTCAAATGGCAGATAACATATAACAGAGGCGCGTTTTATACCCTTTCCATTTACGATATCCATCGTGCCATATCCTGACTTGACACTGCCAGCAAAGCAGCCGTCATAATATTCCCTCAGTGAATCTAGGCTTGGAAAACTTACTACATCGATCAATTCCTCTCTCCGGATATATATCTGCCCGCTTTCATCCCGTTCCTCATGCCCAGTAAGCTGATTAACATATGCGTTCGCTTGTGCATAGTGCGTAGGTTCATCCGGATATGAGTATGGCGGCATTAATATCAGGTATATCATTCCCCATCCAAGTGCAGATACAAGAAAACATTTCTCTGCCTTTTTTCCCATACCTTTCAAACTAATGAATGCATGAATGAGTATTATCAGCATCGCCATAACCAAAAATACAAAATATATTTTTTTAAGTTCTGAGATATTCTGAATTCTCCTATAAAATTTCTGGTAATAGCTCATCACGAAAACCAGAAGCGAAATGTCTAAAATAACAAAAACACGTAAGTAAAAAAAACCAACCTTTTTCCATGGAATAACCATGACCACTGTAACCAAAATGCCTATAAGCCAGCAATATACTCCAATATCCCTGTCTGCATATTCTATCGTATGCACTTCAGCCAAAAGTTTTCCTTCGCATATTTGCCCGTCTATATATGTTGTCCCAAAATACTTTTCTACATTCCCATCCACAAAAAAGAATTCAACTGATGCATCACCCATTACTTTTATTGAAATACTATAAAGATCCGCCTCATCGATCTTTGGTGTTTTTATCGGAAATACCTGCTTTTTTTTGCATTCGATCTCAGACAAATCTATTTTTGTCATACCTATTGCATTCTGTGCCGAATCATACACTGCTATGCTCAAAGTACTGTCATCTGATTCATTCACGCTGTTTATCACCAGATTTACCGATTCAAATTTCATCTCCCTTTCTGGCTGAAACTCCTGTCTGATCTCATTGTCTGCGTTTATTTGTACTATTTCTTCACTTTCCCACTCCAAGGTTCCATCTGGCAGATACCCCTTATTGGTCGTTGGAATAATATGAAAAGGGTAGATGCCTGAAATAACACATAGTATTGCCACAGCACATACAATTTTTATTATTAACTGGAAATTTGTTGAAAATATCTTAATCATACCTCTATCCTCTCAGAATAAACACAGCACTTCCCAAATATATGACATTCTCACATTCTCCATACCATTTTGCAGATTTCCATCAATGCCATTACATTTAACGCAGATGCCATCATCACAATACTGCAGTCAGCATCGCATTTTTTCTTATGTCCCCCCCTCAACAGATAAACTGCTGCCGCAAATATAGGAATAAAATACCTTCCCTGCACCCCCAGCAGTGTCTTATTGCTGGGATCAGTCACTTTTAGATAAAATGTCAGCAACACAGCAAAACAAGTCCCAAATATCATAAAAACTATCCAGCAGCGTTTCACAAAATCCATATTTGGAATAATACTATAATTTTCATGCGCAAATGCCATATATATAAGTGCCATTGCAAATATTGCCACATACGTTGGCAATATAACATCATACCAACTCAAATACTTTCCAAACGCTGCAAGAATGAGCTCATCCCCTGAATCGACCATTACACCGGCATAACTCTCGACTATGTCAAACGGATTTTCCATCATAAAGTTCAAATTTGGATGTGTATAGTAGGTTTGATCACTGACCTGTATCTCCTTATCAGGATCTTTTTCCCAGTCATCTTCTTGTACACTTACTATTTTTTTATCAGTCTTTTCGTTTAATACAGATTTCATATTAAATATGGAATGCTTATATACCCCTACTGTCATCACCACTGCAGCCAGTAACACTCCTGCCTTATACAATATACTTCTCCATGGCAAATCACTGATATGTTTATTAGGAATAATTAATATTATTGCTATGATTGGTATATACACTGGTTTTAACGGCGCATATATTATGCACATTACCGCAAAAATAGCCATCTGTTTCTTTGATAATTTTTCCTTCTGCGCTATAAATCTTAAAATGCATGCCACAATTAAAAAAGTCATAGCCAGTATAAGTGCATCATAAGAATATGAGGTTACCAGTTCCATCACTAATGGAATCTGACAAATGGCAAATATAATCCATTTCCCATAAGGTATTATTTTGATCGCTATCGCAGTTAGCACCACAAAAAACAGAAGATTCATAAAGCGTCCGCAGTAAACAAGCTGTACGTAATTCACCCTCAGAAGTTTCCCCAGTACTATTCCCAAAGCCTGTGGGAAATACAAGGTTATAGGTCCCCTAAAATTGTAAGAGATATTAGAAGCTGTCACTTCTTTAGATTCACCATCACCCCAATCGAAAAGTTCTGATAAATTTTCTACAAAATGTTCATGACTTACATATATCACCCGCTCCCCCATATCACATTGACGCATATAAAGATGTCCGGCTGAATCATTTATATTCTGCATCATAATAGCATTTGACAATCTATATGCAACCAGATAATGGCGATCCTCATCCGGTGCCGAAAACGGTGGCAGGAGTATCGAATATAAAACGCCAAACAAGACAGCATATACAACAAAGTATATCTCCACTTTTCTGCATTTTCTGATCAACATGATTATTCCTGATATCACAGCTATTGTGATTACAAAAATCATCCCTGCAAAAAACTTACGATTCTGAATGTCATCGAGATGAATCTTGAGTCGCATATATGCACATATGACTGCCAGAATGATCATCGAAAAAACAGTAATTATGCTTCTCCTTTTATCAGCATACAATACTTCAAATGCAAGAAAATGACATACTAAGACAATCGTCCATGCCAATATAATAACTCTTGATACCTTATCCAATTTCCTAGAATACGCCATCTCGACAAACAATGATGCTCCGTCCTGCTGTCTGCCATTTAGCATTACTGCATCTTCTGCACCTTTCGCACTATTCTCCGTATCCACTCCTGCCAACTGAATAATACCATTCAGTTCATTTGAAGAGATACACAGTACATAAACCTTACTCACATCAATATCGTACTTTACCTTATACCATTTGATCCTCTGCAATCTATAATCATCAGTGCGTGTCATTTCTGCCCATATTTCATTACCATCACTATCTAAAAGAGCAATCTCAATATCTCCCTCACAGGCATTCGTCCTATTCACGATACTGATACCTATACTATGCACCGTTTTATGGTCAAAAACTATCTTTTGTTCAATCTTATCACCTTCCTGCATCTGAAGAAGTTTGATATCCGTAAATGTCTTGGCCTTATTATAGTCTGTGTCAAAATTCTGATCTGAAATCACAAAAAATAAGCCGATTCCAAGAACTAAAAGAGCTAAAACAAATCTAATATATGGATACTTTATCCTGGATAACATTCATCTTCCTCCCATTGTAAGTCCATATAACTACTCATTTTGAAAATCATCCTGTACACATACCTCTCCATTATTCAGATATAGATATGAATATTTGTCAGTATATCGATCATATATCAATGCACTGCTGATTTCATTCATACTCCAAACAGATTTAGGATTATCAGAATCAAGCAACAACACACCGTATCTGCGGTTTTTTTCATTTACATGCACAGCAATACCATGAGCATCCTGCCATTCATGTATCCCCCTTTTATATAACAGATTAATGTATCCTCTAACAGACGCATTAAAACCATATACTGCATCATCATAATTTTTATCAATATAATCACGAAGCTTTATATTACTGCTCCTATAATTTACTTCCCAAATATATGCCTTACTCTGCTTATAATGCACTAAATTTGTCACACCAATATAAATTGACAGAATAACCATTCCTACATTTAAAACCACTTTTTTATTTATATTCTTTATCAACAGATATACCAGATCACAAAAAAGAATACATAACAGAAATGACAATTTCATTCGATCGTAACTGTAGTTCACCGCATGCTCCTTCATCAGAAAATTTTCCAATATCGGAAACAGACTGACAAACACAACATCCCCATTCTTTATCAGAATACTATCGCTCAACCATCTAATCCCTCTGTAACTAACAGTGACTATAATCGTTATTATAACTATTACCCGGAAAAACAAACGCCCAAATGAGCTCAAATATCCTTTTATCAAGAGTGATATTGGTATCGGAACCGAAAAATTTCTTGCCAGAAAACGTTCTTTCAATGCCCCAAAAAAGTCACTTGGGTTGATAGTACTTAAATAATGTACGCAAAACAAGTTAAAAGATGCCAGTGTTATCAATCCTATAAAAATAAAATTTTTAATACCGGCTTTCTTACTAACATTTGTGGCAATCTCTGCTATTGCAAATCCCACATTTGCTACATATCCACTCCACTCTATATATGGATTGATCAAACACAATATATAAAACAAACATACAAAATAATCAGAATCCTTTCGCCTCTTATATGCATAGATTTGTAATATTAACGTTACCTGCATAATTGACTGATGCCAATAGGTAATTCCCATACCATGAAGTATCTCTGGAAATGTAACATATATAAAGGCACTTATCATTGCCAATAAATATTTTTTATCATATTCCCTATAAATATATATAATAAGCTCCATCAGAATGAGAGTTGACAAACACAACAATATTGTATTAAATAAAAACAAACTACTTTCGGTAACGGGCAAACTAAATAATCTAAAAAAAAGATATGGCAAAAAATACCCAGCTGGTGAAAAAGATGTATAGTAATAATTGCCTTTATCATCGGAAACCGTTGATCCCCATGAAATCCATTTATCGTCTTCTCCTCCCAAAGAAACAATCGGAAGAAATTTATGTACTTTTACAGGTGTTTCATTATAACACTCTATAGTAAGCAGAGTGTGCCATACTGCATCAGAATTTGAATAATTTACCTCTTTACCATTGTATTTTACAGCACTGACGACGATAATGAGCACTATTGCAGCAGCCATTATCAAGAATTTTATTCCACGTAACTGAAATAAATTATTCTTATTCATAATACTCCCTTCTTACACCTATCCTATCTATTATCCAATCAACAATAACATATAAACAAACCTGTACATATCCCATATACCAAAGGACAAAATTTATATGTGTATGAACATATGAATGTGATTTTGCAAGAACAAACCATGAAACGGAAGTTAAAAATGTCACAATATACAATGCCACAAATTCAAAATCCAATGATTTCCTTCTAAGCCCAATTATAAATATCAAAACAGGTATTATACATAATAATGGAAACAGATTACCGTCAATCCCTGTAATAATCTGTGTATTAAAGTGAAAATACTTACATACGGTTTCCCATACAGATGCTCCAAGGGCAACAACATAATCTTCTGTATAGTGATTTAAATCTGCCCCCGTTGTTCTCCTTAGTACATCATCTATAAATATGCTTTTTATTCCTTTGGCAATACTTCCATTCCCCCTAAGAGGTGCATGTATACAAATTGCCGTTATAAATCCAGCCAATGCAAGGATTCCCAGAATAAAAATCGTCCTAAATAATAAAAACTGCTGTTTTCTGTCACCTTTTATACATGCCATAACAAAATCCGAAAGTAAAAACAGAATCAGCCCCATCATCACACTCGTAATATACTCATATCCACATAAACATTTTACAGTGACCGCAACAAACGCTGCGACATAACTAAATATTCTACAATACTTATTATCAACCTTCCACGCACAAAATAATCCGATAACCATCGGCAAAAACCATGTGAATTCCACCCAATACAAATTAGATGCAAAATTAACAATCCAGGGAGATAACAGAAACGTTACAAAAAACACCCCTCCCAGTACCCTATTGTACCTCTTAGATAACAGAAAAACAATAAGAACGAATACTACTGCCGCTGCCATCGAACAGATCAATTTCAAATTTTCTGCTGCTCCTTCATATTCCATGTGACGTGCCAAATGCTTAAAAATCTTTCCTTGCAACCCATATTGGCTGGGGTAAGCTGTGAGAATTCCATTTGGTAATTGTACCATGTTCTGGTCATAAAAAATCACTTCTGTTAATTCTCCATATTTTGACTCTGTCAACATCCTCTCTGCATTGAGATCGATGCTGATACAGTCCCCATCGTCACTTACATTAATAATCTGAAACATACTTCCATTTGCAAATTGGACGCTATTTCCTACCATGGCAATTTGTTTCGTATAAATATTTGAATCAATACAGATCGACACAGAACTGCAGGAATATCCATTATTCCAATTTTCATCAGATTTAAGGTTCTCTTTATCATGAAAATTATCTTTTATATTATAATAATGTACCCCTAAACCATATCCAAGTTCTCCTTCCCTAAGTCCGACATGAGCATGATCCGCTGCAAGTACTGCTGTCACAAGACTCTCACTATCAGATTGAAAATCTTCAAAATCATTGTTATCATTATCCATAGAATTATACATAAAATTCCAAGTAAGAACTGATGTCAGCAATACAAAAACAGCTACACGTCCTACTATTATGGCATGTTTATTATGATCTAATATCCTCACACATATGAGTCCACATAACGCAATTAAAAACATGATAATAAGAATTTTATTCTGAAAATCAAATGTAGACTCCGCATAGGCATACCCTAATAAAACATTACCCGATATATTTTCCTTTCCCAAGCAGTCTGAATCGACCAATTGAAGATACGGGACAGTTGCACACTCCTCCGCTGAAATCTTCAATGTATAAATTTCTCCCTTTTTAAGAGTTTTATTTGCATACAACTTATACCACTTGGTTGCACTGATCTGTTTCAGATCAGCACGAATCTCGTCAACCTGCTTTCCATTACTGTTATATATAGAAAACTTTAATTTTCCTTTATTCCCTTTTGGCTGATTAATCAAATTAATCTCAAAGCCGGTAAAATACTTTTTTACTGGCGAAAATTTCAATTCATATGCCCCATTCTGAAGATCGGCATATCCTAAACGATCTTCAGAACTAATCTCATCATATTCCACAACATCACAATAATACCCATGTCTAAATACATCCATTGGTCCAAGCAGCAGAATTAGTAAAAATGTAATAAAGATAAGGAATAAAACTTTCCACTGCTTTTTCTTCATCATGCATCTACCCCCATAGCTATTTTAATTCCTTGTCAAACGTAATATATCCACCTTTAAATGCATTGCCCATATCTTTAGATACACATATATACAGTCGATATATCTGTATAGCTTATATTTATCCAACACATATTTATATTCTTGTACATGTAATTTGCGATCAAACTCACATTTCCTCGAAAGCTGAAACTCATCCACACCTATCGAAACGAGTGGTTCCTTTGTAAAGGCAAAATTTGAATTCTGGCTCAGTATTCTTATATACAATTCCACATCCACGAGCCATTTCAGGTTTGGATCAAACAGAAAATCTTTGTTTCGTATCATTGTAGCACTCGGCGCCCCAATCCAATTTCCATTGTAGAGCGTTCTATAGCTTTTCCGCATCGCTTTGACCCTGTCATCAGCAATGCACCTGCTGGTCGACATTTTACCATATACCTGATTCGTCCCAGAAAAGGCAATATCTGCATCCTTATGTTCATCAAGCATCCTGACAAACTTCTTCAAACTGTCACGATCTGCAAACCAGTCATCGTGATGCATCATTTTAATATATTCACCCTTCGCTTTGCATATTGCCTCATTACAGTTGCCTGTGGCACCTAACTGCTTTACATTTCGATAATATCGTATCTTTGTATTTCCAAGCCGTGTCACGTAATCCTGCACATCATTCGTACTAGAATCATCTGTTATGATAACTTCATAGTCTGTGTACGTCTGTACATCAATGGATTCAATCAGTTTCTGCAATGACACTGCATTGTTGTACGCTGGTATGCATATTGATACTCTGCACATCCTGTTTCCTCTCGCCATGAAATCATTCCTGATCATCTTTGATCAAATGCGCATATTCATCCAGATGACTGCGAATATACTCTGGGAATGTTTCGTCAATCTCAACAACTTCGAACTTTGCTTTTCTCCCGAATAAATCTTTACTATGCTTAATCCTGCCTTTCAGTCTGAGCATCGTATTAAGATTATTCAGTTCCTGATGGGCTGCGCTGCGGATTTTATAGGCCACAGCGTCGTTGATATCTTCTCCTTTTCTCCTTGCCATATATCCAAAGTGCCAGCCGCCATTTTCAACCCGCACACCAAAGGCCTTTTTATCAGGATTTCTAAGTTCTTCTGTAGTCATATTCTTTTCTTTAATCAGGGAATATGCACATACCTTCGTGCCAAGCCACTGATGTTTCCCCACATGATCAAATTCCCCTGTCACTGACAACAGACTTCCACTGGTTTCCTCTACATTCATAAAACAATAAAAGTTTCTCTGCGCCATATTATAGATTTTGGACTTATCCATATTAGAAATAACCTGTTGCAAGGTTTCGGGATTCGGAATCTCGTCCACATCGCTGAATATAATGATATCATCATCTTTACATAACTTCTCCAAAGGCCGCTTTACCGCACATTTTTGAAAAGAATCCCGTTCAAACGGATTCACATTTGGTGTATCATCCACAACCTGATGTATTATCTTATCCTCAAATTCAGCAAACATCTCCCGGTTTTCTGCATAATACAAAGGCTTTTTCTTTCCAGAAAAAGTCACAGTAGATTCGCTGATCACAAACCGGTCTACAACATCCTTCAATACGTTCATTCTTATTTTTAAAATATCCAGTTCGTTAAAAAACTGGAAACAGTCATATATCATATCTGTTCTCCTTTACTGCACTCCAAGGTATCCTTTTATTCTCAGCAGATTCGACTGGACAAAATAATCGATACCCTCTGGCTTCTTCGCACTTTTCAACTTTTTAAAAGCATCTGTTTTCATATAGTTGTCCAATTCGGCCTTGCACTCTTTGTCTGTAAAGACACGCCCGTCACGATCCATATAAAGCCATCCAGAGTATATATTTTGTTCCGAAGCCCAGTATCCTGTTGATACATTATGCCTTGCCCAGTATTTTGGCGCGATCACAACTTTGCAAGTTTCGCTGGTAAATACCGGAAAACATGCAAATGAAGAATTGGAAACGATTAGATATTTGGCATTTTTTACAGTTACATAATCCCCTCCCATATCAAAATGATAAACAGGGATATCATGAAACATTTTTTTTGCATTTTTAACATCTTCTGTGACAATCATAAAACGCATATTCTCGTTTATCTTCTTCATATACTCCATTGCATTTAGCCAATACTGCTTTCTCAAATACAGTTCTTTTGCGCCTACATATTCGCCGCCGCGCATATTCATAATACACAAATCATCTGCTGAATATTTATAGGACTCGCACGCTTTCTTAACGCGAAACCATTTCTTAAAATCACCGATATGTTTCTCAAAATAGCATTCTGACTGAAGATTCCCATATATGATTGTATTATCTCGAATCTGAAACAGATTAGGATCTGCACCTGCTATATAACACCCATGTGTCACATCGTGATATGAATTTTTTATCCAGATACGCTCTTCTTTCTCATCATACCTGTTGAAATCTACAGGATCCTCTATATTTTCCCCCAGATCAACATCCATAAAATACATTCCCCTGTCATTATGAATATTCTGCGCAAACATCTTCTGATTTGCAGTTCCAAACAGATATCCATTATCAAGAGCCAGACTCTTTACCGAAGCCAGACAAAACAGCTGGTTTCCCAAACCCTGCCCTTTTAAAAATTCCATCCCCAGCATTCTCTTTACTCCTCATGTCAGACAGCCGATATTCCTATCTATCGTTCTAATTTGCTATCTGTCAATTTTATGTTTTATCTTTACTGCAGTATTTATAAGACTGCTTCTGATCTTCTCTTTAACTGGAAGGAAATTCGGATATCCTGCATTGCGCCCTTCCCACTTATGGAAAACGAACGATCTGATTCCTTCACCCTCTGGCAGCATAGCCTCCTGTCCAAACTGGATAGCAACCTCCAGCGGCGCGAATTTCATTCCATATTGTTCAAAGATGTGTTTATTATTACAGCATATAAATCCATCCTCATTGTACCAGCCATGAAATGGTTCCCATGGCATTTTGATCTTGTCAGGCAATTCCATCAGACGTCTGCTTCTAATAGAAACACTGTTCCCTACACGACACAGGTTTCCATTTATATCACGATACGTAATTTTGTCATCTTCTGGAGGCAGCGGCCATGGAGATCCAATATAATCATACTGGAGAAATTCCTCTTTCCACATATCTGGGTTTACCACGAACCCGTCATAATGAACAATCAGAGCAAAGTCTGTGTCAACATATTTATACAGGTCATATACCATACTATAATTAAACTTATCAATATTATCCAGCTTGTCTATGTGTTTATACTGAATCGTATCTGGCAGATCATCTGGTTTCTCATGTGTAATCAGGACTGCATCTGCAAATTTTACTCCGCGCATACTGTACTCCATTGCCTTGATCGTTGGCTTGATCTTCACTGATGTCATCGCAATAAGCGTTACGTTATTTAATTCGATTTTATTTGTGTTATCCATACCCATCTCCAAGCTGAAATCTATACTATACTCACAAACGATTAGATTTTCCTTTCTGCACAGCACGTATTGCCCGCTTATGCAATATGGGCTGTGCAGAAATTGGAAAATCTTAATAGCGTCAGTATAACGGTCGAAAAGACTGACCACTCAATGTAATAGGATGCACACAGCAGATTTAATCTGTCGTGAGTATACCTTATACAAAATCCGCTGTTACATCAACAATATTACCACTTTTCACCTGATATACTCTGTTGCAATTCTTAATCGTAGAAAGTCTGTGCGCTATAATAATCAGCGTTTTCTTGCCGTGAAGGCTGTCAATCGCTTCCATTACTGCTGTTTCTGTTTCATTGTCCAAAGCCGCAGTTGCTTCGTCTAGGAGCAAAATCTCAGGATCTGTGTATAAGGCTCTTGCAATTGCCAGCCGCTGACGCTGCCCTCCCGAGAGTTTTACCCCCTCCTCTCCGATCATGGTATCCAGACCTCCCGGCAGACTCTCCACAAATTTTTTTAACTGTGCCTGTTCCAGCACATTCCAAATCCTGTCATCATTTATGTCATAATGCCCAAAAACAATATTCGCTCGAACTGTATCATCAGTCAGATAAATTGATTGTGGAACATATGATATATATTCTGACCATTGTTCCAAATATTTATATACATTTTTTCCATCAGATAGAATTTCCCCTTGTTTCGGTTCATATAATCCTAAGATAATATCCGCCAACGTTGTCTTCCCAGAGCCAGATTCTCCTATAAAAGCAACCGCCTCTCCCTTATGAATGACCACACTGGCACCTTCCAATACATTTTTATCTGCATCCGCATATCCCCATGTAACATCCTTCACTTCAAACGATTCGTCAAAAGACAGATGCCCATCATCACCCTCTTTTTCTGTTTTCTCACTTTTTTCCATAAAATCTTTTGCCGCCATTACACTGTCATATGCGGCGTCTAAAGCAGGAATGGAGTAAACGATACCATTGATTCCCGTTACAAACTTATTGATCGATGGCATTAATCGAAAAGCAATGATCGCAAACGAAGCGAGTTTTGGCACAAAGGATGCCATAGACGCTCCCTGTCCGATCCTTATACAGATAATAATCAGCAGTCCTGTTACAAAAAGCGTTTCTATAATACGCTCAGGAGTGATGTTTAAGGTATAATATATCACTCTTGATTTTCTGTATTCTTCACATGCATTTCTGAATTGAGTTGTAAAATAATCCTTTCTGCGCAGAACCAAAATATCTTTAATCCCATGTGTTATATGCAATATCCCCTTATTCCTGTCAATATCACTGTCACGATATTTTTCGCCCCCGCTCCGTGCGATATTTTTAAATCCGAGTGTGATTCCCAAAATACATACTCCTGCTATGATAACCATTCCGATCGCAATAACCCAGTCTGATATCACAATATATACAAACAGCAAAAAAACAGTTATACTCTCAGCGAACATTGTAAAAAGGTTCTGCAAAATTCCAAAAATAGTTTCTGAATCTGTCAAGACTCCTCTCATGATCTCGGCACTGTTCGTATCAACAAAATAAGCATACTCATGCTCCATATCAGATTCGAGAATGAACAATGATAAATCTTTCTGAATCTGACACTGATATTTCAACTGGACATATCTGGAATATAAGAGTAATACATTCTTAACAGCATATACGATAATAATACCAACCGCCAAAACAATTAACATTCCCATGGTAGAATGGACATTCAAAATTTCCATAGCTGTACTAACATAATAGTCTTTTTCCAATTCTTCCGGACTGAGTAATGCATATATAAATGGTACAATCACAGAAACGCCAAGCATTTCAAACAGCGATGCCACAATCATCCATAAAAAAACATATATGCTTTTCTTCTTCTGCTTATGGTCAAGCAGTGCATTTAATTTTTTGATTACTTCCAAAAAATACCGAATTTTATTCATTTAAAAAAGAATCCTATACCCTCTCCATTAATTTCTAAATATTTCCATAAAAGATATTATCATTATATATCATCAGACCATATTGTCAAGTTTTAACATTGTCCTATTCTCACCCACTCATCTGGCACAATATCGGCTATATCTATTCCATTCTGCCACCGACACGGTGCAACCACAATTTTCTCAGCGTTCTGGTTCAGCCATGCAGCCCACCAGCTAAAGCTGCTGTTTGCTATGATATTATGCCTGCATATGCTCATCAGATACATGTCCGACCACCCATCTTGTTCTGTATTCCAATCCACTATCGTAATCTGCCTGTTTTCATGTGGTATGAGCCGATGCGCCCATGCTGTATCATTTGTAAATAAGTAATACTTCACTTTGCCAAGCTTCTTTTCTATATAAGTGAATGCTTTGTTATAATAATCTGTATCACATATATTTCCGTATATTGCTACATTACCAACAGTATTATAATCTCCGCCTCTCACATGGACTCCGACAGACTTTTCCTCCAAGAGAATCGCATCCCGGATTTTTTCGTTCTTTGATGTAAGGGCTGATTCCTGAAAAGAAAAATCTCTGAGAAGTTCATGTCTTATAGATTTGAAATACTTTTCCGTCTGCCAGAAGCCAATCAGATACTTATCATCACATTGGGCGATTTCCTTATGATAACAATGCTCCTTTTCAATCACGATCTTTGATATATCTTCTTTCAATAGGCGCCCTATATAATTTAGAAAAAGCTGCCACTGGTTATAGTATTTTGACACTTCTTTTGGAGTGGCTTTATTGATTTTTATATGAAACCTGTCCAGTTCAAAATCACGTTTTGTATCATCAAATGATCGCGTATCAAAGCCAGAGCAGTCCAATAATACCTGCCTTCCTTCATGTATCAGTGCCCTGGCAAGGGCATACTGAAACATCTGGTTTCCCAATCCTCCTGAGATTTTAATAATTACCATCTTTTCTCCTTATCTGGGCCATCGCCTGTAGGCAAACATCAGAAAACACCGCATCTTTAACATTAGCAGTGCTGGCATTTGTTTCGCCTTTTGTCTGAATAAGACGGCTTCGAGCAGCAGTTTTCTGTCCCATGGAAGATGTAATGTCCCGTTTTGCATTTCCTGCGCAAATGCCCTTTTTGTGTTTCTTTTCAGTTTAATCTCTTTTTGTACGAACTGCACCTTACTGTGGCTGGCATAAGCATAAATCCCATATTCAAAATACACATTCGTATAGATACACACAAAATAATACCAAAACTGCTCTTTAAAGCTTGGCAGATCGTATTCGTCTAATCTTGTATAAAAATAATTTAATAAAATAGAGGCACTGGTGACCTTTTCTTCTTTCCACTGAAAACACATGGAACTTAAATTTGCCCTGTATTGATAAAGGAATTCGCCTTTTAGATAACTGACTGACTCTGCATCTAACATGCAAAAATAAGTACAGGCAGCATCTTCCCCGATACTGATATTGTCATCCACTTTTTCCAGATTCTTTCTGATGATGGGCGACCTTATGATCTTATTAAACTGCGCTGGCAGGATGCCAAACGAATAAAATGTTCCTGCATACAGCATATGGGAATAGAACTCGTCAACCAACTTCTGTCCTGTGTAAACGCCGCCTGTGGGAATCGCCTGTTCCATCGGCGTTAATTTATCACCGCTCCACGACCACATATCACAGATAACAATATCGGCACTGGTATGTTCTGCTTCATTGCACATTTTCTCGAACATATCAGGAACAACACAATCATCGGCATCAACCCAGCCAATATATTCTCCTTTAGCCTTTGCAAGACCAGCTTTTCTAGCGCTGACTAATCCGCCGTTTTCTTTATTTACAACAATCACATTGTGATACTTTTCTTCATACTTACGACAAATCTGCGGACTTTTATCTGTCGAGCCATCATTCACCAGTATTATTTCATAATCTTTATAGGTCTGATTCACTATGCTGTCCAGACATTCTCTCAAGTATTTCTCTGCATTATAGATCGGGACGATAACACTCAAAAAAGGCATAATTTTTACCTCTAACTTAATTTTTCCTAATTTTTCTGATGATCTTTCTTGCTATCTTTCTTAATGCTGATACGAATTTTCCAAACTTCATACCATTTGCATCAATATACTTGCTCTTTTCCCTGACTAAGATCTTGGGTTCGAACGGAAGATTCCAATCCTCCGCATAACAGTATGACGGAGACAGCATCTCCCAATTATCGTGCGTGTAAATATAATGATTGATATGGGACTCGTCATGCCACTTGGCAATGACATGGTTCTTTATATCAATATCTACATTCTTCTTTAATTCACGTATCAGTTCCAAATACGCTGCTGTCCTACCGCCATTAATTCCGCCGCATACATAATATCTGCCTTCTCCCTTGGGAATATACGCAGTTGACTGAGGATTCCGGTCATAGGAAAATTTTTTTGGCTTTTTGTTGTATTCTCCGGGATGTTGGACTACCAGTATATCTTTTTTCTTTGGCAGAAATTCTTCCTCTGTGATCACTGATACACATTTACAGTTGGCATTCATAAAAAATACATAATCAAATTCCTGCAGTCTGTCTGCTATGGAGTCAAACATTTGAAACCGCATAAGGGTATCGTATGGCCAGCCCAGCTTTTTCTGAAATATTCTGTGTATCCGCTTACATTTATCCTCACCATATAAGGAAGGCGCATCCGTAAAGACAAAATACTCCTTTATGCTGTTTGGCAGGAAATTTTTTTCATAACTCCTCAAAAATCCTTTCCAGAATACATCATATTTTCCAGTACATATATATAAAATAGCAATACGATTCATTTTATTATTCCTCTGCCCGTTGGTGACGAACGACTAATAAATACTATAAAGTAAGTATCCAACCTTATTATAATACCTCTTTCTTAAAGAAATGTTCCAAGCAATATATTATCATAGAACAAAATGGATAATACTTTCCTTGATGCATTCCACGATATTCTTGTATCGTTTCATTTATATAAACGATATCATCTAATAGTTCTTCATCATCAAATTCAAGTTCTAAAACGGTTATATAAGCTTCTCTTCTTTGCCTTTTTAGGATATCACTATTTAGGTTCATATGCTCTTGCATTTCCCTGCCAGACTGGTTTCCGTCAATTGGATATATTTTTCCATCTATAGAATAGCCAAACAGTTCTTCTATTTTTTTATCTGTTGGAGCAATACAGGTTTTAAAGTCAAACCAATTATCTTTTTTATGATTACAGTGAGCTATCCAATCCTGCGGCTCACCTTTGCATGATACCATTATATTTTGGTAATCCAATTGTGCATTTTCACAAACTGCACATTCCACAGCAGTTAGATATCTTTTGTCAGGATGTCTTGGCATAAAATGCTCAATATCACAATCTGTTGCATACATATTAGTTCCTATGCGTTTTTCGCAATAGCAGCACAAATAGCCTTGTTCTTCTAATAATGATTTTTTCAGAGATACATATGTGCTTGTACCCTTTAAATCATCATATTTTGGCTGATTTCCATATACTTGACAAAAATCTTGTTTCCATATTTTAAAAAATTCAGGTTCCGCTTTCTTTTGTATATACCGCATTGATTCTTCTTCCTTTTCTAATAATCATTCTTGCCCGAACTGTATCTACATTTCTCTTTAAAGTAATTTGGTCTATTTCATCGGCAGCTTTTTCTGCTTCATCATAGCGCTTATTGTCTAACAGCGTGTACATATTGTTAACTTTTTCTTTCACAATATGACTAACTGAATCTGTATACATCGCATCCTCTAGTACT
>ERZ778516.1108-NODE-1108-length-21399-cov-10.076274_pt1 | contig 21399 bp, 18 predicted proteins | sample MGYA00510342_ERZ778516 | MGnify/ENA primary metagenome ERZ778516 (study PRJEB29527, sample SAMN07138961) | mouse gut metagenome | material: feces | host: mouse | place: China:Nanjing | collected 2016-01-25 ... | reverse complement strand
ATTCTTACCAAAAAAGAGCCATTTATTTCAAAAACACAAACTTATTTACACTACCATGGCAGCCCACAGGACTTACACATAATCTGACACTCTCCTAGCGCATGTTTTAAAGCTGGATATCTCTTGCTTGTTTAACAGTACTATCTTATGCCTGATGCTTCGTTACCATTTTATCAGGTTTTCCATATTTTTTCTATTCTGTAAAGTATTTTCATGCCATTTCCAGCTATAACTATCTGAACCATCCAAATTTCTATATTCTATTTTTATTTTTTTCTTACCAACAAGTTTATTTAAAAGGCTGTTAAACTCGGATTCCATTACCTGTTTATCATTCCAATAGTAATTACCATTCCAATTATAAGAACCTGAGCCATGATTATATCCTTTGTTTGTTCTTGCCGCTTCATAAGCTTTTCCCTTTTTGGGAATTTTAACATAACCTGTTATTTTACTTCCATATTTTTGCCCATAAACCACTTCCACAATTCCTTTGGAAGGATAATACGCCTCAATCCATTCCCCCCTATCGGCTTCTGTCACTTTCCCGTTCAAATAATAAAAAACTGCTTTATGGCCTTCTGCACATGACGTTCCATCACAATGAAGGAATAACTCTGGCGTTCCATCTAAATTTACGTCTGCAAGCGCAAACTCCAAGTTTTCTTTTTTATAATAACCTCCTTGATATGAACTGTTTGACCACTTAATGGAATCTTTCTCCAAATAACTTTTGTAAGCCTGAACTGCCTCTTTGGCTTTCTTGCTTAATGTTACTTTAACCTTACAGCTTGCCTTCTTCCCGCTTACGTTTGCTGTGATTTTCGCCGTCCCAACTGAAATGCCTGTCACTTTCCCATTCTTCACAGTTGCAACCTTTTTATTGCTGCTCTTCCAAATTATTTTCTGTTTCTTTACATGTGTAAGAGTTGCAGATAATTTCTTACTGTTCCCAACTGTTAATGTTAAGTTCTTTTTATTTAATGTTACCTTTTTAACCTTTGTAGACCCCTTTTTCTGTTCCCCGCTACCAGAAAAAACCATAGATGTTCGGTCTGCTGCCTGAACTTTCTGGGCAGCCGCGGAATTGACTGCTGACAAGAATAACAAGCCTACCAATGCAATGGAAGCCATCTGTTTTACATAATATTTCATATTCCTTTTCTCCTTCTGTATGTACTTATCTTCTTTTTTCGATATTTTCTTCTTTTCTAGCGACACTGTATACCTCCCCCTTCTTGATTCCCTACAAAACCCTACTTCTGTATAATGGTATTTTACCCCCCGGTAAATTGTCAAGCTTTTTCACATTCCTCAAAGTACTCTATTTGTTATTCCATCCCTATGCATATCCTGAACCCTGCCCCCACTCCTACATGGCAGTATCAGAGCCTTTGGGAAATTAAGCTTTACACCTTTTCCGCCGTTTGCTATAATACAAATACCAAATTCAATGTATTCCATCAAATAGCACACAAAAAGCAGGTGATGTAATGACACTTGGCAAACAAAGCAAGCTGTTATCGTCACTCATATAAGTGTCCATAAACACCGTACTGCCATTGACCGGGCGCAGGAAATCAAATATTTATCAGATATGCTAAACATCCATGATACACTAGATTAGTAAAACAAGGAAGCAAAAATTACATTAGAAAATTTTGGTATTGATTTTTCAGGCCTAAAATATTAAGTATGAAACAAGCCATAAGGTGTAAAGCCTATTCAATTACCAAGGCTTTACACCTTTTCACTACACAGCAAAGGAACTTATTATGAGCAATAAAGCTAAAATACGGGAAGAAGCCAGAAAATTAAATCCTATTGATGATTTGATGTTTCGTAAGATGGCAGAAGATACCGAATTTTGCCAAGAAATACTCCGTGTTATACTTGAAGATAATCAGCTAATTGTACTTGAATCTACCCCGCAATGGACTGGAGCAAATCTGCAAGGCCGCTCCGTTATTCTTGATGCAAAATGTATCAAAAGCAATGGCGCTCAGGTGGATATCGAAGTACAAAAAGCAGATGATGATGACCATCAGCGCAGGATTCGCTATAATAGCGCTATTCTTACAACGAATATCGCCGATCCAGGCATTAAATTTGAGAAAATTCCCGATGTATGTGTAGTATTTATTTCCAAGTTTGATATATTTGAGGGCAATCTTCCACTTTACCATGTTGACCGAATAGTGAGGGAAACAGGAAAAATTGCCAATAATGGACTTGAAGAAGTTTATGTAAATACAAAGATTAAAGATGATTCGGAAGTATCCAAACTCATGGAAGTATTTGTGGATGATAATGCCTATAACAGCAAATTCCCGAAAACATCCAACATCAAACGTCGGTACAAAGAAACAGAAGGAGGTATAAATATTATGTGTGAAATCATGGAACGGATTACAACAGAAGAAAGAAATAGAATCAATAAATTAAATGCTATCTTGTTGAAAAATAAGCGCTACGATGATTTACAACGCACTACAGAAGACCATGAATTTCAGGAAAAGCTTATGAAGGAATTGCTCCCAAACGAAACTATCAACTAATAGTTCTATCATACAGTACCAGCCAAAATTAATGATAAAGGGTGCAAAGCTATCAGCCGAGCACCCTTCTATTTGTATTTGGAAGGGAAATTACCCCCTCTGCCGCTTCACCTCATACATCAGCAAAGCCGCCGCCACTGCTGCATTCAGCGATTCCACGCTGCCTTCCATGGGGATATGGACCATGGTGTCCGCCAAGGCGGCAATTTCCTGGCTTAAGCCATTCCCTTCGTTTCCAATGAGGAAGGCGGCAGGGCCGGCGTAGCTAGGCTGGCAATAGGGCACAGACCCGGAAAGGTGCGCGGCATACAAGGCAACGCCCCTTTGCCTGAGCTCCTGAATAGCTTCCGGCAGGTTTTGGGCAATGAAAAATGGGACGCGGTAGAGGGATCCCATGGTGGCGCGGATGGTTTTGGGGTTAAAAATATCTACGGTAGTCCTGTCCATCAGGATTCCGGTAACCCCTGCGCCCTCCCCGGCGCGTATCATAGTCCCAAGGTTCCCCGGGTCCTGAATGTTTTCCAATACCAGCAAATGTGTATTCTTCCTGCCTGCTCCGCCCGTTTCTGGCTGGCAGTTCCCCAGCAAATCTTCCAGACAGTATTCCGGCATCCTCACCAGGCAGAGGATTCCCTGGGGGGTTTTGGTATCGCTGATGGTACGGAATATACTGTCGGACACTACTTCGTATGGATATCCCTGAATCCTGGCCCCCTTTCCTTCATCATCCAGGAAGGACTCGGACACATACATTGCCTCAATGGATTCCCGTGGGGCTTCCATTGACATTTTCATTCCCTCAACCACAAAAACCCGCTGTTCGTAGCGGGTTTTTGCTTTTTTGTTTAACTGTATGATCCGTTTTATCTGTTGGTTCCCAGAACTTGTTATCATATTATCACCATTTATTAAACACTCAGATTCTTGCATACCTGGAACTGGTATTCTGGAAGCTGCTTTTCCATTGCAAGGGCTTCGTCAATATCAAAGTCCACGAAATCCCCATGGCGGTAGCCGACTACCCGGTTGGACTTGCCTTCGCAGAGCAGGTCTACGGCATAAGCCCCCATAGTGGATGCATAAACACGGTCTTTACAGGTTGGGCTCCCGCCGCGCTGCATGTGGCCTAAAATAGTTGCCCTTGTTTCAAGGCCTGTAGCTGCCTCAATCCGTTTTGCCATGCTTGCGGAATGGCCGATGCCTTCTGCATTGATAATGATATGGTGCTTCTTCCCGCGCTTGCGGTTTGCAATAATATTATTTACTAAAATCTGTTCGTCATAGTCATATTTTTCTGGCAGCAAAATATCCTCTGCGCCGTTGGCAATGCCGCACCACAACGCGATATACCCAGCCCCGCGGCCCATAACTTCAATAATGGAGCACCTTTCATGGGATGTGGAAGTGTCCCGCACCTTGTCGATGGCGTCCATGGCAGTGTTTACTGCCGTATCAAAGCCAATGGTATATTCTGTACATGCAATGTCCAAATCAATGGTCCCCGGGATGGCTACTGTATTAATCCCAAGGCCTGCCAGCTTCTGGGCGCCCTTGAAGGAACCGTCCCCGCCGATTACGATAACGCCGTCAATGCCGTGCTTGCGGCAGACTTCTGCGCCCAACGCCTGTCCTTCCGGCGTGCGGAACTCACTGCACCTTGCCGTCTGCAGAATCGTGCCGCCACGCTGGATTGTATCTGAAACGCCTTTTGCTTCCATGTCGATAATTTCTTCCTGAAGCAGGCCAGCATATCCACGCTTGATCCCTTTCACTTTCTTGCCCCGTGCAAGCCCCTGACGTACTACTGCACGGATTGCAGCATTCATTCCCGGCGCGTCGCCGCCGCTGGTGAGCACACCGATTGTTTGTACTTCTTTTCCCATAACCGTCCCTCCTGTTTTCTGTCCTGATACTCTCTTATCTATCCATTTGAATCTCCCAAAGCTTAGGCAAATCCCTGACGCCTTAGGGCACTGCAAGCCCTTTGGGCTGCTGCCCTCGTTCCCTGCAAAAACCCTCTGCACTTTGGGAAGATCTTCCATGCATTTCCCTAAACTTTGGCTTTCTCCCTGCACATGGCTGTATGCGCATTGCTGCACCACATACGGCCAATGCGGCAAAATCCTTAATCTATTCTATTTTAATATCTTTTGGAAAGATTTTCAATGCTCTTTTCTACAACTTTTACATTTTTTTCCCCAAAAAAGTTAGTAAAACTGTTCATTTGTTCCGGTGTGATGCCAATTCCATAACGGGGAGGCAGGCGTTTCATCAGTTTTTCCCCGGAAATATAGACCACCACCTGGCTGGTCCCATCCCCGGACTGCAGCAGCTCCATCAGTTTCCCTTCCTTCTGGCTGTATTCCTCCTTTGTGGCAAACTGGATCCAAAGCTCCTTGGGGGTATCGTCAAAGGAGTAAATTTTTTCACAGATTAATTTGCCATTTTTCTCCTCCTCGGTCACTACACGGCCCCTGACGAAAACTTTCGCGTCCAGGTTCAGCATATGGCTGTTTTTCTCGTAATTTTTCGGGAAAATAATAATTTCCAGGTTCCCTACCAAATCCTCCAACGTAATAAACGCCATGGTCTGGTTCTGCTTGGTGTATTTAATGGTCTTATCCACAATCATGCCCCCCACCATGGCAATTTCCCCTTCCTGTGCCTTTGTCTGGCCCGTATCCTCCTCTATAAGGAAATCTGTGGTGACACGGGTGACATTCTTTTTCAGTTTTTCTTCATACTCCTCAAGGGGGTGGCCGCTGATATAGATGCCCAGCACCTCTTTTTCAAAGCCTAGGTAAGTTTCCCTTGCATACTCCCCTACCTCCGGCATTTTAACCTCAAAATCTGATTTTTCTTCCTCCCCGGCCAAGTCAAACAGGGTCATCTGTCCAGCCATGGTATTTTTCTTGTCCTGGGCAAGGCCTTCCATAATCCCTGCATAGACCATCATGCTCTGCTTCCTTGTAGCCCCGAGGTTATCAAGCGCCCCCGCCTTAATCAGGTTTTCCACCACGCGCTTGTTGATTTCCTTGTCTGCCATCCGGGTGAGGAAATCCAGAAGGCTGGTAAATTTCCCCCGCTCCTTGCGTTCCTCGCAGAGGTTCTTGATAAATGCATGGTTGACGCTTTTGATGGCGGAGAGGCCGTAGCGGATTGCCCCGCCTGACACGGAAAAATAGCTTTCCCCTTCATTGACGCTGGGGGGCAGTACGGGAATCCCCATTTGGCGGCAGGTAAAAATATACTCGGAAATCTTGCCGATATGCCCCATGACGGAGCTCATCAGGGAAGCCATATATTCCAAGGGATAGTAATATTTCAAATAAGCCGTCTGATAGGCCACCACGGCGTAAGCCGCCGCATGGGACTTATTGAAGGCATATTTTGCAAAATCTATCATTTCGTCATAGATTTTATTGGCGGTTTTCTCGTCAATCCCGTTGCTGATGCAGCCCGGGACCCCTTCCTCCGGGTTGCCATAGACAAAATTTTTCCGCTCTTTTTCCATGACGGAAACTTTCTTCTTGGACATGGCCCGGCGCACCAAATCGCTGCGGCCTAAGGTATACCCAGCCAAATCCCGCACAATCTGCATTACCTGTTCCTGGTATACAATGCAGCCATAGGTGGGCGCAAGGATTGGCTCTAGCTGCGGGCAGTCATAGGTGACGGATTCCGGGTTATTTTTCCCCCGGATATAGGCGGGGATAAAATCCATAGGGCCCGGGCGGTACAGGGAAATCCCTGCTATAATGTCCTCAAGGCTCTGGGGCTTTAGCTCTTTCATAAAGCTTTTCATCCCGCCGCTTTCCAGCTGGAACACCCCTTCGTTCCGGCCGGTACCGATGGAATCCAGCACCGCCTTGTCCGCAAAATCAATGCTGTCAATGTCTAAGCCCGCGCCCGTCCCTTCATTGATTAAATTCACCGCATCCTGCAGGACCGTCAGGTTCCGAAGGCCCAGGAAATCCATTTTCAGGAGGCCCAGTTCCTCTAATGTAGTCATGGTAAACTGCGTGGTAACCGCGCCGTCGCTTCCCCTGGAAAGGGGCACAAATTCATCAATTTCCCTGGAACTGATTACCACCCCCGCCGCATGCATGGAAGTATGCCTTGGAAGGCCCTCTAAGCGCTTTGACATATCAATCAGCCTTGTAATGCTTTCGTCTGTTTCGTACATGGTACGCAGTTCCCGGTTCATTTGCAAGGCCTTGTCGATGGTAATCCCCAGCTCTGTGGGAATCTGCTTGGCAATGTTGTCCACAAAGGCGTAAGGCATATCCATGACGCGGCCTACATCCCGGATTACGCCCCTGGCAGCCATAGTACCGAACGTGACAATCTGCACTACCCTGTCCTTACCGTATTTTTCCCCCACATAATCTATCACTTCCTGCCTGCGCTCCACGCAGAAATCAATATCAATATCCGGCATGGTCACACGCTCCGGGTTTAAAAAACGTTCAAAAATCAGGCTGTAGCGGATTGGGTCAATATTTGTAATTTTTAAGGTATATGACACAAGGGAGCCTGCCGCGCTCCCACGGCCCGGCCCTACCGCAATGCCGTTCTCCCGTGCAAAGCGGATAAAATCCCATACAATCAGGAAATAATCTACATAGCCCATCTGCTGGATAATGCCGAGCTCATAACCAAGCTGGCTTTTCAGTTCCTCATAAGGAACCTCCCCTTTTCCGGGAATGGACACGGCGCCATCCTGTTGGGGATACCTGTGCCCCAGCCCCTCATAGCAGAGCTTTTGCAGGTATTCCCAGGAGGTATAGCCTTCCGGCACGTCAAATTTCGGCAGCTTTGTGACGCCAAACTCAATCTCCACATTGCACCGGTCCGCGATTTTCTGTGTATTTTCCAAGGCCTCTAAGGCATAGGGGAACAGCCCCCGCATCTGCTCCTCGGATTTCACATAAAACTGCCCGCCTTCATAGCGCATACGGTTTTCATCGCTGAGCTTTTTCCCGGTCTGGATGCACAGCAGGATATCATGGGAATCCACGTCCGTTTCATACGTGTAATGGACGTCGTTGGTAGCCACAAGGGGGATGCCTGTTTCCTGGCTCAGCCGCAGAAGCTGCTGGTTCACGCCCTTCTGTTCCGGCAGCCCATGGTCCTGCAGCTCCAGAAAATAATTCCCGTGCCCAAAGGTGTTATCATGCCAAAGCGCCGCTTCCCTTGCCTCACTGTATGCCCCGCGGGATAAGTACTTCTGGACTTCCCCGGCCAGGCAGGCGCTCAGGACAATCAGCCCTTCCTTATAAGTTTCCAGCACCTCCCGGTCTACCCGGGGCCTGTAATAATACCCTTCCGTAAAGCCGCGGGACACAATTTTCATCAAATTGGCATAGCCCTGGTTATTTTCCGCCAGCAAAATCAGATGGAAATAGCGGTCTTCCCCTTCCACCTTCTCCCTGTCAAACCGGGAACCGGGAGCCACATAGACCTCGCAGCCTAAAATGGGCTTAATGCCCGCCGCATGGGCCGCACGGTAAAAATCAATGACCCCGTACATTACACCATGGTCCGTGATGGCTGCTGCATCCATGCCCAGCTCCTTCACCCTTGAAACGTATTCATCGATTTTATTGGAACCGTCCAGCAGGCTGTATTCCGTATGGACGTGGAGGTGCACAAATGACATAAAATTCCCATCCTTCCTAAAAATTGAAAAAGCCCAGCCAGTTACAGGAATTCAGGGTTAATGAAGGGGACTACAAGCTCCGCCACCTGCCCATCCTTATCAATTCCCCAGTAGCCGCTGTAAATGCCGTCCCCCATGCCGCTTGCAAACATTGCCAGCCGGTCCCCTGTCCCCGGCATCTGCCAGAGGAGGAAATCCCCGCTTTCCCGCTGGAGGGTTGGGTGCTGTTCAAAACTTTTCTGGAAAAAGTACGCAAAATATTCAAAATATTCATTTTTCCCCGGGTTATCCCGTTTCCAGCCGTTAATAAATTCGCGGTATTTTTCTGCTACCCTTGCATCGGTGAAGCAGGCCAGCCCATTGTCCACGCCAAAAAATGCCCATACTCCCGGCTTGCCCAAATCTTCTTTGGAGCTGCCCTTCGGCATTGCGATCTCATGGCGGACAGGCTCCTGGCTGCTGACAATCAGCCTTGCCGCAGCAATCCGCACCCCTACCTGCTCGGAATGGCAGATACACAATTCTACTGGGTAGCTGCCCGCAGGGATTTTTTGCTCCAGCGTCACCATGTATTGGCTCCCCAGATACACAATTGGGTCGGAAAGTACAATTTCCCCTGTCGGAAAATCTGCTTTTCCCAAAAGATAAGGTTCCTGTATGCCGCCTTTTTGGAACAGGCCCCGGAAAAATTCTTCCGGGTAGGTTTCCTTATTTAAAAATTTCAGATTTTTTTCAAAAATTGCCCGGAGGGGCGGCAGTACCTGTTCCCGGATCTCCTGCCCTGTGGCATTGTCCACAAAATAGGAGCCTGTCCCGTCTGTCCGGAACTCCAAATCTGCCCCAAAGGGCATGTAATAAACATTTACTACTGCCGGCTCAATCTTTGCCAGTTCGTTAAAATCCACCACTGCCATATTGTCCGGGTTGTCCACATATTCCTGGGTATCGCTGTCCCCAAAGGCAATCCAGCCATTCCCCTGCCCGTTGTCATGGCGGAACAGCCATTTCAGCTTGGACGTCCCATTTAAGATGGATTTGCTGACAATGGTAAACCCTGCAGCTTCTATGTAAGGCTGCGCAGGGGCTTCCGCTGGCTCTTTGGGGGCTGGCCCCGGGGCGTTTCCCTCTTTGGGCGCTTCTGTTTTTGCTTCTGCTTTTTCTGCTTTTACTTCTGTTTTTTCTGCTTTCGCTTCTTTTTTCTTCCTATTGAATAATCCCATGCTTACTCCTTTTATATGGGCAATTCCGTGCATGCCCAACCGTAATTAAAAACTTCCATTCTATCTTACCCTTAAATGGAAAAAAGTGCAATAAAAAAGTGAGGGGATTGGATACTTTGCAGGCCTTGCGCAGCCCCTGGACAGAATGATACGTGATAACTGACGCTGGTGTACTGGCACGTTTCTACTTGAGGTAAGTTTGCCTGGACAAAAACATGCCAGTACACGAAAGCGTGTCTGAAAATTGTAGGAATAAATTTCCAAACACGCTCCAGCCAAGAAAAGATTTGTGTTTGCCCTGGAAGGCAGAGAACTGCATAAATCAGGCATTATTCATGGAAAGGCTATTTCCCTATTGGGAATAGTTTAGCACCTAACCCAGCTCCCAACCCATTTCCCTGTCGAACGGTTAAACTGGCGCTTATACATCACGCCATTTTCTAATTTGTACCTCCACTCCAGCACGTCAGCCAAAGGCATAATGCCCTCTGCGCCATCTTCCATAGCGCAGACCTCGCCAACCGGCACAAACGGCAGGCATGAAAATGCCATGCATGCAAAAGTTACGGCAATCAACAGTTTTTTTCCCTTATTTCTCATTTCGTACCTCCTCTAAATTTTTATAAACTTTAAGTTCCAGCACAGGTTCTGTAATTTCCATCATTTCGCCATAATAGTCCCCATCCAGATAAAACTCGTAATAGCCATCCTTTTCAACTAAAAAAGAAGTTTCCGGGTCAGGGCACACAAAAGTCTTAGGAAGCTCATAATCATAATAAGGCTCCACGACTATAGACACAGATATGGCATACAGCAGAAAAGAACATAGTGTGACTACTGCCCCTTTCCACTTTTCTGATTTCCAGCAATTTCCCCAAATGCAACGGAACCTCTGTTTCATTACAGAATTTTTCCTGGGAACAAAGGTAATCAGCAAATCCGCCCCCTTTTTTCCCCTTTCAGCCTTCATTGACTTCACAATACATTCCAGATAACTGATTTTCTCTTTTTCATTAAAACTGGACGTGAGGGAACAGTCCACATTAATTTCCATCACGGAGCCCACCAGACTTTTCAGCAAGTAAACTGCCGGGTTCCACCAATAGATGGTGCAGAACACCTCGCAGAACACTTTTATCAGCATATCATAATGGTAATAATGCATCATCTCATGCTTTAAGATGTAAGTAAACTCCTCCTCTGTGTAATCCGTTTCCGACATCAGTATGACAGGCCGTACCAGCCCAAAAATCGCCGGCGCCTGTACGGACGGCACAAACCGTACTTCAAATTTCCCATCTTTCCCATACTCCTTGTTGATCCTCCGGACAGCATCCCCACAATCATGCTTCTGGTAACGCGGGCATCTGCGGAGGATACCGGAAAAACGGATATATTCCAATAATAAAATAAGCAGCCGCCCAACCGTCCCTGCTACCCAAAAAGCCAGCAGAACCTGCCAAACAGGACTTTTATGCCCAAATAGGCCAACCTCCCCAACCATGAAGTTCCTCAGCCCTGTCAGCAGACGCTTGCTAATCAGCGTCACAGTAAACCCAAATTCCGCCGGCACTGCCATCCGTACTGCAATTACTGCCAGAAAGATACTGCTATACCTTCCGGAAAATTTCAGCACATTGTCATTTTCCAAGGCAAGGCATGCCAAGAGAATAAGGATTGTACCGCTTATGGTACAGGACAGCAGGGATGTGGGTGAGAATGACATGGTTCCCTCCTTATTCTGACTTTTTCTTCTGTATAAATTCCTCTAATTCCCCGATAAGCTCCTCGCTGTTTTCCGCACTGTCAAACAGTGCGTTGAAAAGGCTTGCCCTTGACAGGAACTTGTCAAATGGGTAGATTTCCTTGGTTACAAACTTCACCGCGTATTCTTCCGAGGAAATAATCGGGCGGTAACTCCTTGTCAGGACAGTCCCGCTATGGACGATCTTATCTACCTCTATGAAATTCCGCATGAGCAGTTTCTTCAGTACAGACTGCACAGTATTGATGCTCAGGCTTGGCTGAACTCCTGGAATGTCAGAAGCTATCATAGGCCTCCCTGCCTCCCAAAGCACGTTCATAACATCCAATTCCCGTTTGCTTAATGCATATTCATCTTTTCTAGCCAATGTTCTCTCCTCACAATACAATAAATTTACAGCAACGTGTCCTTAAAATAATAATATATCATTTTTCTTCTAGCGTCAATATAATATCCATAAATCTATCGTTTTTTCCGTAGTTTTTTGTCACTTTTTTCTATATCCAGCCGTTTTTCCCAGACTGATGTCCAATTACTGCTTTTATGATTGTCCCTGTTCCTCGGTAAGCTGGCTTTTCACATGTGCATACCTTGCCTTTGGTATCGCCAGTTCATCTCCATTCACCAATATTGCTTTATATCTGACAACATTCTTGATATATTTTATATTTACAAGATAACTCTGATGTATGCGGACAAAACCATGTTCTTCCAACTCTTGTTCCAATGCATTTAATGTCCCATACATGGTATAGGCTTTCAAATCCCCTTCCATAACATGGAACTCAAGCTTATGTAACTTGCTCTCAATGTACAACAGCCTATCCAACAGCACTTCTTTTGCCCCTTCCTGAAAAATAAATTCCCTTTTTTCCACAGAAAAGCCTATGTTATCCATGATGGCATCCATACATTCTCTAAAGGTATCCTCAAAATTAATATCGTCTTTTAACAAATACCTTATAATGCCAAATCGATACCCTTCCAACGAATAATCTACATATGCAGTTACAAATACAATAGGCACTTTCCTGTTTATTTCCCTGATTTTTTTAGCTACCGCAATACCATTCATCTTTCCCATATGGATATCTAAAAATATGGCTGAATACCGTACCAAACCAACTCCCAACCCTAGCAGTGCTTCACCAGAATTATAAGTATCTATTTCAAAAACAATACCCATTTCTGATAAATAACCTGCTATTACTTTTTTAAATCTTTCTGCAAAAAAACTATCATCGTCGCATACTGCAGCTTTGAACATCCTTTTCCTCTCCCCTTCCCTTATAAATATACCAGCAGCTTCTTTCCCCTTACCCTCATGATCCAACCATTTTGCATTTCGGCATATCTTAATAAAACCTTTAATTTTCCCTACATTTATAGTAAAGTAATACATTATCATTATATTTCCCTTCCGCGTTTTCGTCAAGGAAATTCCAGAAAACGACCATATTATGCAGAAAACGACACAGAATTTTAATCATAACAATTTCATTCCCATTTGCTGAGCCAGATATCCATGCAAACGCGATACTTGAACCATTTCCCGCAGGAATAAATATCTAACAAAATACTAACCGTTGGGGAAAAGTTATGTTTATCAATTGCCAGCAGAATGGCATTTTAAAGAATTCAACAATAACGAATGGCATACAAAGCCACTTTTTGTATTTGCAGTAAATACATCAAAAAGAACCTGTATGCCATTTATTTCAGAGCCAAATCTTGCGGCCTATCCATGGTTAGGAAAACAGCTTTCTTGTACTCTCCCTGAAATGTCCATTTTTATTTAAAATTCCCATAAGTACTTCAACGGCGGCTTTCTTGTTTTGCCTGTTTTGTGATAATGCCAAAAATTCTTCCCGGGCTGATTTCATGATTGATCTTGCAGTGTCTTGGTAGGCCTTATCGAAATAATTATAATCTTCCTGTTCTGTTTCCTGATTTTGCTGCTTTTTCTGTTGGGCAAGCCATGCAGCGCCCCCCTGCCCATACCTCTTATTCGTTTGCTGGCATGTAATGTACCCTTCTACCATTGCCATGCACCGTTCAAATGCTTTATCCAACCCAGCTAAATCTTCTTCAAGAGTAATTGGACGTTCCTGCAACGGATGATAAGCAACTTGCCGGTTTCCGTTTTCATGTTCCTTTACAATCCTATCGTAGAGGGTTTCATAGGCGTCCATAATAGATTTCATCAATCCTTCAACATTATCATTTGCATTTCCTTCTTTCCAAGGCCGTGTACTCCTTACCTCTTGCATTGCCCAGAAATGTTCCATTTCAACGTCATTCGTTACTGAGTAAAGTTCCATATTCTCCGGTTCTGTTCCAAGTCCACTGATTGTTTCCCGTAACGCCTCCATCCCTTCGCTTGATATTGATAAATAATCTGCCGCATTCTTAACCGGATGTGATTGTACATCCATCTTAGTTTTAGGTATTGTACACTTTTCTGCCGCATCTTGCATCTGATGTCTTTGGTAATAGAATGTCTGCTGAACCCTCATGATAACCACCTCCTACCAACTGAGTGGTTCTTCCCCATCAAAATATGGGTAATAATGTTTTGTAGAACTGCTATATGGCCTTGTAAACAACATGCTATTTGATCCAGTTGCATAATCATAAAAATAATTGATGTTTTGGATATCCACTAACTTTCCTGTGTTTGGATTTATAAACACTGTCGTAAAATTGAAGTCTTTATACATATTGTTTTCGGCATATGCTCCGCTACAGATACAATGCACTTTATAAAACTTCTCAGAATTCACAGAATATAGTGACAATTCCAGCACATTCCCTGCTGGCCCAACGCCTTTAGTTCCACTGATATAATTTACCGTATTAGGCATTACCATCCCATAATATGACGTTTCTTCTACATCTTCAAACATAAACTGGTTCTGATAAACCTTCGCTCGCAAATTAGAACTGTTTCGCATCGTAATATCATATTTCTGTGTCCCCGCAGAAGTAGATGCATCAACATGATAGTCATAGTTTATATCTATCGGGTTCCCATTTACATACATATTATTTCCATTTGCATCAGATTGGAAAACAATTTTTGCTTTCTCATTCACTGTAAAATAAAAAGAACTTGCATTATCTGCTATATTTGCAATTATATTTGCGGTAATCTTATAATCCTGATCTACACTATAAGTTCCATCCTTACTATAAACCGCAAAATAATATGTTCCAGCATTAAACTGATACATCCCGTCCTTTTCGGAAATTTTATAAACCTTTGTAGAATTATCTGCCGCCAGTATACTGAATTTGTAATTTCCCAAATTTTCCGTAATGCGCATTATCACAGGGGATGACAGTGTAAATTTATAATAATCTATGTCATATGGCGTATCAATCGCCCCTGTAATTTTCTCATTTATGTCAATCTCTGTTGCATTGCTTGCTGTATCATTAATTTCATTCTCTATATCTAGGGTTGCATAAAGCGCAAATCCATATTGCCCGCTCCCTTCATATGCCCTATTCATCGTGTTAGAAATATAAGTTTCACTGCCCCCTTCTATTTGTGCCACATTTTCATATGCATCACTTATATCGTGAATCGCTGTATCCCCCTTAAAGGCTTCTGCCGGAATATCCCTTTCTTCCTTCTGTAAAATCTCCGAATCCAATTTTTGAGCATCTACCAACAGCGGAGGACAAACCAAGCATATAACCATACATATTGCCATTAATCCTTTCCATATTTTTTCCCCCATAAAATATTCCATCTTCCTTATCTTTATATTGTTAGACAGCACCAACAGCTTAAAGGATACCACAGATTCAGAAAATGGCAATAACCTGTGCAGAAAACAGCTCTTTCTTGCAGAAAACAGCCAAAAAAATGTGCCTACATAAAAATCAACAGGAAAGAAATTCTATAGAACGCGAAAACATCACCTTTAGGCAAAACCTTACTTGCACCCAAGAGGCTGTTTTCACGTTCCACAAAACAGTACTCTCCTGCTGAATCTATATCTTTCAAATCCCTAAAAATTCCTCATAAATCCCACAGATTTCCGCCGCCCTTGCCGCATCCGGCATCTCGCAGAAAATCCGCAGCAACGGCTCTGTGCCGGAAAACCGGGCGATGACCCAGCCGCCGTTTTTGAAATAAACCTTGCTGCCATCCAGATAGGAAACATGGTCGATTTCCTCGGAAAGCCCCGGCAGGAGCCTGTCTTCCATCAGGAGCCGTTTCATTTCCTCTTTCTTTTCCGGCGTGAACTTATAGTCCCGCTCTTCCATATGTATGGCCCCACATTCCTCCTGAATGCCCGCCATAATCTGGGACAGCTTTTTCCCAGTAGCTGCAATCATTTCCACAAGGAGGGCGGCTGCATAAATGCCATCCTTGCCGTTGATATGCCCATGGACGGTAAGTCCCCCGGAGGATTCCCCGCCAAGGACCGCCCCCGTTTCCTTCATTTTGGCAGAGATATGCTTAAAACCTACCGGCACCTCATAGCACTCCTGCCCAAACCGCTTGGCTACCTTGTCCAGCATATGGGTAGTGGCAATATTCCGTACCACCGGGCCGCTCCAGCCCTTGTATTTCACAAGGTAATAATAAAGCAGCACCAAAATGTCGTTGGGATGGAGGAAATTCCCCTTATCGTCAATAACCCCTATCCGGTCCGCATCCCCGTCCGTGGCAATCCCAATGTCAAATCCCTTTTCTGCCACAAAGTTCTGCAGGGAATGGAGGGTGGCCGCGGAAGGCGCAGGGAGCTTGCCGCCAAAGAGCGTGTCATGCCTGTCGTGGATTGTTGCCACCTCGCAGCGGGCAGTCATTAAGATTACCTTCAGGGAGGTTTCGCTGACCCCATACATAGGGTCTAAGGCCACCTTCAGTCCGGCGTCCCGGATGGCCTTCATGTCCACGGAGGCAATGATATTGTCCAGATATTCATTTAAGGGATAAATTTCCACAATATAGCCTTCCTGTTTCCCAGTTTCATAGGGGAGCTCTGCCACTTCCCCAGGCTGTATGTTCCCCATATACTTTTCCAAATCCTTGGTCTGGGTTTCGTCCGCGTCCCGGCCCCCGGCGGTAAATACCTTGATCCCATTATAGATGGCCGGGTTATGGCTGGCAGTCACCATCATCCCATAAGGGAACCCGTGCTCCATTACATAAAACATTACCAATGGCGTAGGGGAGGACTTGTTGATTAAATACACTTTGATATGGGCTGCTGCAAATACCATTGCCGCCCACTGCATGGCTTCTTTGGAGAGGAACCTGCGGTCGTAGCCCATGACGATTCCCTCTCCTGCTGCGCCCTCATCTTTCATTTTGTTTACCAATCCCTGCGCCAGAAGCTGTATGTTCTCTTTTGTAAACCCATCCCCAATGACGGCTCTCCAGCCGCCTGTCCCAAATTTTACCATAGCCTTCTCCTCTTTTCTGGTATTTTCCTGACGTTTCCCAAGTGATAAGCCCGCACCCAGAGCGCGTGTTTGAAAAATTGCTTTCCCCAAAAAAGCCTGCATGCTATTTTCGTAAGTGCGCTTGATTTTTCCTGTGTGCGACCCTATAATAAAGTATACCAAAAAACGCCATAGAAAGAAAGGATTTTAGACAATGAAAATACTGAAACAAATCGGGCGCATCCTGTTCTGCCTGCTGCCTGCACTGCTGGCCCTGGCTATCCAGTTCCTTGTGGTCCTGGCTGGGTTTGTCCTTAAAATTGTGTCCCTCATCAGCAAAGACCCCAGCCTGATCAATGGAATCGCTTCCCCGGACTTTATCTACGGGCTTTTGGGGGACAGCCAATTCCTGATGCTGCTGTCCGCCATTTATGGGATAATTTCAGCCCTTGTGCTGGGGTTCTGGTACTGGAAGCGGTTTGTGCCGAAGAAAAAGCCCCGCCGGACAATTTCCGATATCTTAAACCCCGGCATGTTCCTTGGGCTGGTATTCCTGATGGTGGGGATGCAGTATATTTCCACCTATCTGATTGCCATAGTCGCTGCCATCAACCCTTCTTGGCTGGACACCTATGAAAGCCTGATGGAAAATGCCGGTTTTGGGAACATTACCCTTGTCCTTGCGCTGTATTCTGTGTTGGTGGCGCCTATCAGCGAAGAGTTGATTTTCCGGGGCGTCACTTTAAGGTACGCGTCAAAGGCCATGCCATTTTTCCTTGCAAATATTTTCCAGGCATTTCTGTTTGGCCTGTTCCACGGGAATATGGTGCAGGGGACGTATGCCTTTGTGGTAGGGCTGTTCTGCGGGTATGTGTGCATGAAAGGGGGCAGCATTTACCTGTCCATCCTGTTCCATATGCTGTTTAACCTGTGGGGGACCTTTGCTTCGGATTCCCTTACTTATGCGGGAGATTCTGTTTTTGCCCATATTGGGATTTTCGCAGGGGCTTGCTGTGCGGCGGCATTAGGGGTATTTTTGTATCAGAAAGGGGCAGGGAAGCGGTCGCTGCATGGAACTTCCTGAAACCCTTGGGATGTGAGTTCCCCAAGGGTTTCCTTCAGCCAGCTAATGCTGTCCGCCACCCAATGGGGGAGCCGTGCAGGGGCTTTGGCTGTACGGATCCAGCAATCCCCGGTGGAAAAGCCGTGGCCGCCATAGGAATAAATATGGCTTTCGAAGGGCACGCCGTTTTCGGCAAGAGCCAATTCAAACATCAGTGAATTTTGGATGGATACGGTGTTGTCATCCCGTGCGGCAGCGAGAAAGCAAGGGCAGGTATTGGGTGTGACATGCTCGTTTGGGTATGGCATGTTGGGGGCATATGTGTCTGCGCTCTCTTTTAAGATGACTGGGTAGGCCAAAATAGCTGCGGCAGGCCTGTGCTCCGCCATTGTTGCGGCACAGGCGGCAAGGTGCCCTCCGGCGGAAAAGCCGATGACTGCAATTTTGCCTGCTGCAACATGCCATTGTTCTGCATGTTCTTTAATTAGGGACATGGCCTGTCCATAATCTTCCAAGGGCTTGGGCCATAAGCCTTTGTCCCTAAGGGTATAGCGCAGGATAAATGCCTGATATCCTGCCTGCGCATAGCAAAGGGCAACCGGGTCGGCCTCCCGGTCAGAGCACATGGCATATCCGCCGCCGGGCAGGATTAGGATGGCTGGGCGCGCAGGGAAACCGAATTCACCTTCTGTTTCCTGAAGGTAGGCTGTTAGGGTAACGTTACGTTCTTTATCTAGTAGTATGGTTTCTGTTTTCATAAAGATGCCTCCATAATAAAATTGTATGGTTTTCGCCTTTTCCATTCATAATATACAACAAACCTATTGACCTTGCAAGCTGCGTTTCAGACATCAGCGGGCATGCCACTTCTATAGAATTGAAAATACCTGCAAGCATGATAGAAAAAGATTATTGGATGAGCCCGGCAGAGTACCGGAAGAAGTATTTGCAGCAGGCAGATGATACCTGTGCACCAAATGGATTGCCAACAGATTCAAATTATTTTAAGAAAAATAGCGAATCTTTTGGCAAACACACATGCTTTGCATAACTGCCCCCTGCCCTTAATACAACCTTAATTTCTGCGCCGCCCCCTGCTACATTCCGGTATTGCAATGTTCCGTGGTGCATTTTCACAATTTCACGGCACAGGGGAACCCCAAGCCCTTTCCCTGCCACATGTTCCGGCGGCACTGGGCGGTTCCCATTTAAGATATCCAGCAGCCCATCTTCCAAGTAATCATCCCTGTTATAAACCACAAAACCATCCCTTTGGATGCGCAGGGACACATGCTCCCCCTGCCTACATGTATTTGAAATCAGGTTCCTAAGAAGGCTTATAAGCAGTGTTTTCTCCCCATACACACATTCCGCTTGCTGCACCACGCGGAGGAATGGGAAATACTGCCCCAATTCCTCCGAAAGTTCCTTGGCTCTGACCTGCCCCATCTGTATGCTGCCTTCCCGCAGGCTGCCCATAACCAGAAGGTTTTCAACCAAGCTATCCATATGCCCCGCCTCCAAATCAATCTGCCTGCTTGCAAATGCAATATCCTCCGGGCTTATATTCCCAAGCATAATATATTGGGAGTAGCCTTGGATGACAGTCAGGGGAGCACGCAGTTCATGGGCAATGCGGTTGATAGGGGAATAAATCTTTTTCATTGCAACATACAAAAACGCCGAAAGGGCTGCCGCTAACAGAAGAGCCGCCGCCAAGAGCAAAACCATCTGCTTCTTCCATGCCACATAAAAGCCCTCCATCTGCTCCAGATAAAGGACATGGACAGCTCCCTTGGCAGCGTCTTCGTACACGTTGGAAATACATGCAAAAACACCATGCTGGTTTTCCGCAATCCGAAACTCCTTGCCGCTGCCCTCCCAAGGGAATGGGAGGCTGTCTGAGAGTATCCTGCCTTGGCTTTCCACCAGTAAGTAAATGCCCTGTTTCTTCAGGCCCTGGCAGTACCGTTCCAGCCCTTCTGCCCCATCCCTGCCTGCCAGCAGGGAGGAAATTTCATACTCTGCCCTGCTTTCATTGAAAAGGGTGCGCTCGCAGTAGAAATCCAGATTTTTGCGGAAGGAATACTGCTGTATAAACAACATGCTCCCAAATAAAAGGAACAGCAACAGCCCCATAGCCAGTAAATAATTTTTTTCCCATATTTTCAAACTCATACCTCCAGCCGGTAACCTGTCTTGTAAATCGTTTTAATGTATGTTTCCCAATGTAATTTCTTCCTAATCCGCTGGATGTGCACGTCTACCGTCCGCTCCTCCCCGTCATAATCAAAGCCCCATGCGCCATTGATTAGCTGTTCCCTTGTCAGCGTAAGGTTTTTGTTATAAATCAATGCTTTCAGGAGTTCAAACTCCCGCTTTGTCAGCACGGCCTCCGTTTCCCCCAGAAATACCCGGCAGTTTTTCAAATCCACTTTTACCGTGCCAAGGCAAAAGATTTCCTCCCGCTGGTACCGGCGCAGCACCACATTGACACGGGAAATTAATTCTTGGATATGGAAGGGCTTGACAATATAATCTTCCGCACCCCCGTCAAGCCCCCGCACCCGGTCATGGATTTCATTCCGGGCAGTCACATAGATGACGGGGATATCCCCCAGTTCCCCCATTACCCGGAACCCATCCATATCTGGCAGGTTGATGTCCAGCAGCGCCAAATCTACTGTCCGGCCCTTGGCGGCCAAAATTGCCTCTTTCCCACTAAAAGCCGGCAGGCACTCATGTCCGTTGATGGACAGGGTGCGCACCATCAGCTCATTGATTTTCCTGTCATCCTCTACAATCAGTACCTTTGCCATCTCATTCACCTATGGGGTGGCTGGATATGCGGAAGGCTTGTTTGTCAATTTCTGCCAACTGCTCTTCCGTCAAGTCACCGATTGCTGCAGTGGCTGCGTCCAGCCCATCCCTTTCACAGACTGCAAGGATTGCTTCTTTCGCGCCATGCCCCGCATTGACGTCATCAATCATCGTTTCCAATGAATGTCCTGCATATTGCCCCTTGGCATTTTCCTCAAGCAAGGGACTATCTGCATATTCCATAAGCAGGCTCTTAACATACCCTTGGCTGGCAGAAAGGAACCTGCTGCTTTCTGCTGCAACGTCTTTTCCGGGGCGGCTTTCCAGTTCCCGGCTGGCACGTTCCTCTGCATGGGCTTTGGAGCTGCCCATCGCCATTATACCTGCCAGAAAAAACAACGCCGAAAATGCCAGCATCAGGGCTGTCACCAGAAGCACGCTCCTATTTCTTTTGAAATGTTGTCCCATCCTTTTTCCTCCTTCTGCATCTATGTTTCCGTTTCCAAGCCATTGTAACAGAAAGATGTTTCAGAGTTGTGAAGATTGAAAGCAAAAAAATAAAGGGTATCCATTAACTTAAGCATACAACAAGTAAGTCATCTTTCGGTGGTTGGTTTAAAAGCGGCATCTAAAATCACCACGGCATTCGTGGATGACAAGGAAGGACTTTGGTACTTTGCAGAAAACTGTCTTGGCCTGATATTCTTTGGGATATAAAGGATTACCAGACCAAACCCTATTAAATAACATGAACAGCAGAAGCGTATGTCTGATATTCCTATCTGTATACTTTTAAATGTGCATAAATTATTATCATATTTCTCTATACTTACCCAACTTCTTCATATATTTTACTCAAACTTCCCACATTAAAAATGGGATTTGCTCCTTGAAAAATCAATACTATA
>ERZ778516.1107-NODE-1107-length-21416-cov-5.190347_pt1 | contig 21416 bp, 22 predicted proteins | sample MGYA00510342_ERZ778516 | MGnify/ENA primary metagenome ERZ778516 (study PRJEB29527, sample SAMN07138961) | mouse gut metagenome | material: feces | host: mouse | place: China:Nanjing | collected 2016-01-25 ... | reverse complement strand
GGGAGCTGTTAAACCGGCTCTATGCCTCCGGTGTGAGGCTTGAGGATGCCCGCTATATCGATCTGTATGCCGATTATTCCCGGATGCTTGGCGATGGAGAAAAGGTGTCCTATATCGTGGTAATGCTTTCGGAGAAGTACGGAGTCAGCGAGCGCAAGGTGTATTCATTGATTAAACGCTTCCAGAACGACTGCATAGGCAGTGCAGTATAGATAACACCTCCGGAACATTAAAACGACCTTGAATGCGGTATATTTGCGTCATAACTCATAATATCATAGAGCATGAACAAATATCATCACATTCTGAATAAAATTCTCACAGACGGCAAGCGTCAGGAGAATAAGAAGGGGAGCATAATCTATCTGCTCAATCAGAGTCTTGCGCTTGTTCCGGGTGATCTGCTCGACATATTCGAGACCCACAGCATAGCGCGTAAAAAGCTCAAGACCGAACTGTCGCTCTTCATGAGGGGCGAACGGTCGGTGGAACGTTATCGGGAAGCGGGTATAAACTGGTGGGACTATTGCGGTCAGACGCTTGTCAACAGTTATCCTACCTACCTGTCTAAGCTGCCTCCCCTTATCGCCAAAATAAACCGGGAGAAGCGCAACAGTAAGAATTATGTGCTGTTCCTCGGATCGACGGATGCGGAAAGCAACCAAGCCCCGTGCCTTAGTCTGGTCCAGTTCCAGATCGAGGGAGGCGAATTGGTGGTATCTGCATACCAGCGCAGTTCAGACGCCAATTTAGGACTGCCCTCCGATCTCTATCACCTATATCTGATGTCGCGTCAGATAGACCTGCCATTGAAGTCCATAACACTCAATATTGGCAATGTGCATATCTACGAAAGCAACGAGGAGCGCACGCGCCGGTTGCTTGCCGGGGAAGAGGGTGTCAAGTTTGATTTGAACGTGTGACGAACGGTATTATAATGTCATTATAGTGCAGCGGTCTTGCAGTGTTGATACTGTGGGACCGCTGCTCCGTTTTCCGGAATATGGCGACATTTGCAACCGCAAAAATAAAATGATATGAGAAAAGAATATTTGTCGGCACCATTGCCGTTTGTGGGGCAAAAGCGTATGTTTGTCCGGGAGTATAAGAAGATCTTGAGTGGGATCCGGGACGCTAATGTGTTTGTGGATCTTTTCGGCGGTTCCGGGCTGCTGTCCCATATAACCAAATGCCAACGTCCGGATGCCACTGTGGTATATAACGATTTTGACAATTATCGTTTCCGTCTTGAGAACATACCGCGCACCAATGCCCTTTTGGTGGATCTGCGGGATATTGTACGAGAGGTTCCAAAACACGGTTGTGTCAGAGGGGCAAAGCGAGACGAAGTGTTTGCCCGGTTGGAACAAGAGGAACGGGAACACGGGTATATAGACTTCATTACTATATCTTCGGCGCTCATGTTTTCTATGAAGTATAAACAAAGTATCGCAGAAATGAAAAAAGAGGCCCTTTACAACAATATCAGGAAGTCGGACTATGCCGATGCTTCAGATTATCTTGAAGGGCTTACGATTGCCTCATGTGACTACAAGGTATTGTTTGAGCAATATCGAGACACTCCGGGTGTTGTGTTTCTTGTAGATCCGCCTTATTTGAGTACGGATGTCGGCACTTACAATATGTATTGGAAACTGTCTGATTATCTCGATGTCCTAAAGGTTCTTGTCGGTCACAGATATGTTTATTTCACGTCTAACAAGTCCTCGATCATTGAGCTATGTGATTGGCTCGGCAAGAATAACAGTCTCGGAAATCCATTCATTGGAGCCACGAGAAAGGAGTTCAACGCATCGATGAACTTTAATTCGCATTATACAGATATAATGCTGTACAATGTCGCATGATTTATAAAGCAAAAGAGCGTTGGATTTGTGTTGTTTCCGACGCTCTTTTTTAATGCTTTATAATGTTGTGCGAGTTACAATTCAATAACCCTTTGGAATTGTGATTTTGCTCGATTTTCAGCGGATTTTGAACCTTTCGTATCGGTTTCGGCGGATTTTTGGATTTGCGGATTATATAACCGCCGACATCTACAAGGCATCCTACAGCCTTACAGGCGGCTACCAGCCCTCGCGCACCTACCGCTACTCCTTCACCATAGGCCCCGACCAGTACATCCTGTTCAGCCTTCCCACAATTCAGGACTGGGAAGATGCCGAGGGCGGAAACTATTTGCCTCAATAAGTAAAAAACAAGTAAGATGATGAATAATTATATACGACGAATCACCGTTGCCGGAGTTGTTGCATTGACGGCTGCCGTAATGTCGGGATGCTCCGATGATTCCGACAACCTGACACCGGTCTACGACCCCGCCGATTATATAACATTCGGCACCCCTTCATTTGTGTTGAATGGCGGCGACGGGTCGGCAATGTCGCGCTCTACGCTGGTCGATAAGTTTGGCGACGGAGGCGTGACCTCGTTTAATGTGTGGGGCTATTGTGTGCCTCGCACAATCGATGGTAATAGCGATGACTGGAATGCCGCCTACAATGTCAAGTGGCCTCAGAAGTCGTCCTATTCCACTCCTGATGTGTTTAATAATCAGGTAGTCACTGTCGACGGCTCTATGATGTCTTACACTGATCCGAAGCAATGGAAGGCAAAAAGTAATTCCATTGCCGATGTTGAAACATCTTATGGCTACACTTATACCTTTATAGCTTGTGCCAATGGCGGTAAAGGTCGTTTTACAATGTCGCCTGCTTCGGGCATGGGTGTGCCTGTATTGAAGTTTGAGATGCCGTTTAGTGACGGAAGCTTGGGTGACAATCCTACGCCTCTTGACCATAACCTCATAAGCGATGCACTGATTGCAGCGAAGTTTGACCACACCCGCCGCAACGGCAAGGTGGATCTGGTATTCTCTCATATATTGACCGGTATACGATTCCGCTTTCACAACCACACGAGCAATGACTTGACTATAAGGTCGCTATCTTTTCAGGGCCGGTTTTATCGCACGGGTGAGTTCGATTTCTCAGGCGCAGATGCAAAGCGGAGTGTAAAGACGCTTAGTGAGGATTCGTTCAGCGGTCGGTTTGACTTGATGACGGAACCGCAGACGATTCCGGGCGAAAGCTCGCAATTGATGGGTTATTCGATCGATAATCCCGATGGAACCACATTGCTGTTGCTGCCCAATCCTGCTGCCAATCCCACCACTGATGTGCTTGCTCTTGGTGATAACAAGACGATTATTGTCAACTATACATTGAATGGAGAGGAGAGGGAATGGCGATATGAGAACTTTAAGCTATCCTATGTGCCCGGTGCAAATGTGCGTCACACCGCCAATCTAAACTTCGTGGGCAATGAATTTACTCTCATCTTCCAAGCCGACAATGACTTGAACTGGGAAGATGGGTCGGATAACGATATTGACATTAACTAAGCTGAATATATGAAAAACCTTATATTAAAGAACCAATTTTGCTATGCCATTGTCGCCGCACTGTCGATTGTCGCTATGACGGGCTGCAGTGATGACAATGAATTGTGGGACGAGCCTGAAATCTCGGGCCCTGTAACCATCGTGGCTCAGAGTGTCGACATGATTGAGCCGTTTTCGATGCCCGAAGTGTTGTCGAGGGCCAATGATCCCAAAAACGAGGCCGAGAAGAGAATCAACACTCTTCACCTCTTTTTCTTTGACAATAACGGCCAATTTATTACATCCAATGCCGATAACTTCAAACCCTATATTCCCAATGTGAAGAATTTCATGTTTGTGATCAAGGATGAAGCCTATAAGACGATGACCGATGTCACAATCGTGGCCATTGCCAACATCAACGGTACCGACAACGAAAGCGCAAACTATTTTACGACCGAATATCCTGACGGTACTGTCATAACTGCAGGCGGCGATATTGAGAGCGGAACACGAATCAATCCCGGAGAAACGCGCAATCCCAACCCATACAAAATCACATGTCTTGCCGACCTTCAAAAGTGGGTATATGCCCCGAAATTGCGAACCGCTGAGGGAACCGACATTACACAGCTGCCCAAGGCCGGTATGCCTATGATTGGAATGTTGAAGGGCGTTGATTTAAGTAAGGCTTCCGGTAATACTATCATCCCTATGAAGGCGTTGATGGCCCGTGTTGACATACGCGTTACGCTCGACCCCAATCAGGAGAGTACCGATGGACGCCTTCCGCAGTTGACAATCAAGGAGTATGGTGTTATGAACATGCCCACTACCGTGCCTTACACCATGCCCGACATCAATAACAATGAGGCTACTGATGTTTCGGGCAAGATAGAGAAGGAGGTTAAGGTGACGCTTGAAAATCCCATAGTGATTAACAAGAACACTCACGACCAGGATGTGTTTACCTACTATACCTACGAGAATATACAGTACCCCGACAAGGAGGCCAAGCGTCCCGACGGGAGCCCTGCATATCAGGATGGAAAATTGACTTTCCCCCAAGGCGTTGCTGAAAAGGATAAGCAGCGTTGGAAGCCGACTATCGCTCAAAAAGACCGTGCATCGGCAATGGTGCTGCGTGGCTCCTATATAACTCATCAGGGTCTTACCTACGAGGCCGAGTTCAAGGTGTTTATGGGTCAGAATACAATTGACGACTTTACGGTTAAGCGTAATCACAAGTATGTCAACAACATCACCATTCATGGTCTTGACTATGTGCGTAATTCCGACGACAATACCTATACGTTTGACGGTCGAGTAAATGTTAAAACCGACAATCCCGTCTACCTCGCCATCGTAAACGAGCGCAAGGTCGATGCTCATGCATCGGTGCGCCCGATGGATGTATGGTTTCTCCTGCGCGAAAATGCTGATGGAACATTGAATGAGAATGTCGATTGGGAGTCGGAGGTCGAGTTAACGATTGAAGATGCAAATACTTCAGCTAAATGGATTCGTATGGAAGTGATTCCTCGTGAAGAAATGCGAATTCTTGAAAACAATAAAGAAAAATTCATTGCAGGTCGAGGTGCTCGTGATTATTTTACTACCGACCTTATCAGTAAATTGGATATGGAAAATGGCATGTCGGAAACAAATCATCAATGTGGATGGCATGTTACTATTGATGGAAAGCGTGATAAGTCACGTTCGCGTGTCTATTTTTATATTGACGAAAATGTTACCCCTAATGCACAAGGTGAGATTCTTGATAGAATTGCAAAAGTAAAAATAGTTTATCGAAAGCGAGAAAGTGAAAATGGCCCAATATTGGACGAAAGAGAAAGGATTCTTGAAATCGAGCAACGAGGATTGAAGAAGATAACTTACAGTCATCCGAGCGGTGGAACTATTGACGATACCTACATGGAGTATTATGAGGAGTATCTTGAACACTATGACCCATTGGACCAGCACACTATGCCTGGTGAACTTTATAAAGGTATGCCTTGGGGTATAGAAGGGAAAAATTATCATCAATCAGGATGGTCAAGGCTTATTAATTCAGATGAAGTATACGATGACGGATTGCAGGCAACACAGTTTGTAATATATACAAGAGGTACAAATCCGGATTCAGAGTATATTCCTATGAGTACGGTAAAGCTATACAATGACAATCCTCCTTCTACGGCTTTTCACTATTGCTATGGTAAAAATAAAAGGAATGCTGATGGGTCGGTTCCATCTCCTAAAAATAATAGTTATCAAAATATTGATAATGGTGGTTGGTATCTTCCAGGTATTCGAGAACTTGAACGTGCGTTAACTGAACATTATTTGATATTCCCTGATTTTAAAGGAAATTTTTATTGGTCGGCATCCGCAGCTAAAAATGTAGTTCTAAATTCTTATGGAGCGAGAAATCGAGCAAGAGCGACCAAAATAATAATAAACGGGACTGATGTTGATTATGCCGAATCCGGATCAGAAAATAGAGATGATGATTATACCGGTCCTGACGGGATTAAAGGCCGAGCTGAAAGAAAAGAATATTTTCGCGTTAGGGCATTCTATAAGTTACCGAGATAAACAAGTCAGGTCAACAATAACATCATAATCATGATTCGTCCCGGTGAGGTCATTTGTACAGAACGACCTCATCGGGACGAGTTGTATATGCGCATTTTTGTGGGTGCGTTATGTGATGTGGTGCGCAAAAACGAATTTAGATGAAAACTTCAAGAATTTTGCCTAAATTTGTCCTATGACAACAACTATTGAGATCAACCGATTGAGGTTATACGCTTTTCACGGGGTGTTGCCGCGTGAGCGTGAGGTGGGCAATGAGTTTGAGGTGACGCTGCACCTGGAGTGTGACATGACCGAGGCCATGACCTGCGACCGCCTCGACGGCACGGTGAGCTATGCCGATGTCATCGAGCTTGTCAAGGCCGAGATGGCTGTGCCGTCGCAGCTGCTGGAGCATGTGGCATGGCGCATAAAGTCGGCCGTTGTGCGTGACTTCCCCAAGGTGACGGGCGGATATATAAAGGTGGCCAAGCTGCGGCCGCCGGTGACCGCCCAGCTTGAATCGGCTGCCGTAACGCTAAAATGGAATAACAATGGCTGACAACTATCTTGAACGCAAAATGGAGGAATACCGCTCGGGAAAGGGCGTGACCTACCGTCATCGCACTACTCCCACCGGGGCGCGACCGGGCACCCTTAATGTAAAATTCCCTTCGCGGCGTGTGCTTGTCACGGGCGGTGCAAGCGGCATAGGCCGCGCCATTGTCAAGGCATTCTGCGACGCCGGATGCCGCGTGGCGTTCTGCGACATCGACAGCAAGGCGGGAGCGGCTACGGCCCAGGCCACGGGGGCGCAGTTTCATCCCGTCGATGTGCGTGACGCCGCCGCTCTTGAGCGCTGCATGGATCGCCTGCTGGAGGCGTGGGGCGACATCGATGTTATTGTAAATAATGTGGGCGTGAGCGCGTTCAAGCCGCTTGAGGAAAGCACGCTTGAGGAGTGGGACGACATCATGTCGATCAACGTGCGCCCCGTCTACATCACTTCGCGCAAGCTTGCAATTCATCGTCGCGACATGGGCGGTGAACCTCATTACGGCCGCATAATCAACATGGCCTCGACCCGACAGTCAATGAGCGAGGCCGGCACCGAGGCCTACTCGGCATCCAAAGGGGCCGTCGACTCGCTCACCCACGCTTTGATGATGTCACTCGCTCCGCTTGGCATAACGGTCAACTCCGTGTCACCCGGATGGATCGAAACCGGCGACTATGACGCACTCAGCGAGGCCGATCACTCCCAGCATCCGTCACGCAGGGTGGGGCGTGTCGACGACATTGCACGAGCCTGTATTTTCATCGCTTTGCCCGACAATGACTTCCTAAATGGTGAAAACATTGTGATAGATGGCGGAATGACACGTAAAATGATATATATCTGATACGATAATCACTCAAATGTTTGTGAAATTCAATCAAATGTTGTAATTTTGATGCGTAAAACATCAAAATACAAATAGGATTGAATAAGATAAACCGAATAATAGCTTCAGCGTTGTTGCTTGTCACCGGAATGAGCGCAATGGCCGACGATGTCGCAGACAACAGAGGTCGTATGCTCTCCCCCGAGCGTATCGAGTTTGCGCCTTATTGGTCGTTGCGGCTTCAAGCCGGAATAGCCGAAACACTCGGCGAAACATCGTTCAGCGACATGTTGTCGCCTGCAGCAGCATTGAGTGCGGGCTATCACTTTGCTCCCGCATGGAGCGTGAGGCTCGGAGTTAGCGGATGGCAGGCCAAAGGCGCATGGGTATCTCCCCGCCGGGTCTATAAATATGATTTTATTCAAGGCAATGCCGACATCGTGATGTCGCTCTCCAACATTATAGGCGGATTCCGCCCCGACCGTCGTGTCGACTTCTACGCCTTCCTCGGTGTGGGAGTTATCAACGCATTCAACAACGATGAGGCTGCCAACGGACTTGAATATGCCGACCAATTGAAATATCTGTGGACCGGTCACAAATGGTTTGTCGCAGGACGGGCCGGCGTGGGCGCCGACATAAACCTGAGCCGTTACGTGGCATTCAATGTCGAGGTCAACGCCAACATGATGTCGGATCGCTTCAACTCCAAGCGCGGAGGCAGTGTCGACTGGCAGTTTAACGCTCTTGCCGGCTTCACCTTCAAGTTTGGCAAGGGAACCCGCAAGGTGCCTGCCGTGTATGAAGAGCTGCCGCCGGCTCCCGTAGCCGCCGCTCCCGTAAAGGAGGAGCCCAAAGTAACGCCTAAACCCGTTGAACAACCTAAGCCTGAGGTGAAGGTTGAAAAAATTACTGAAAATATATTTTTCCTCATCAACTCTTCCAAGATTAGAGCATCGCAGGAGGGCAAGGTCGCAGCTGTAGTCGACTACATGAAGCGTAACCCAGGCGCGACAGTGGTAGTTACCGGATATGCCGACAAGGCCACCGGAACATCGCGCTACAACAAAACGCTTTCAGATCGTCGTGCCAAGGCTGTTGGCGATGCATTGCTTGATGCAGGAATTTCGGCCGACCGCATTTCGATGTCGGGCAAGGGCGACAGTGAACAACCGTTTGTACAGAACGATGACAACCGTGTCGTCATAATGATAGCCGAATAATAGCGACAAAATAGACTATACTACATTTTCGAGAAGAGAAAAACAATAATTTACGATTAGGCAAAGTCTGTCCGTGAGGATGGGCTTTGTCGTTTTATATAGTCCCGGCGTCAACAAATATTAGAGCCGGTTCGGCAATAAGGCGCTTTTTTTACAATTGGCAAGGTTTTTTTGGAATTTTAAGAACAATTGTCTACATTTGGTTTTATTAATATATACATAACCAAAAAACTATGCAGCAACCGATCGAAAAAGTCAATCCCGTAGTGAGAGTGTGGCATTTTTATCGCGACGGCTTCCGCGCCATGACGGTGGGCCGTTATCTGTGGGCATTGATATTGATAAAGCTGTTTATCCTCTTTTTTGTGTTTAAGCTCTTCTTTTTCCCCGATCTGCTTAAGCGTGACTACGACAACGACCGTGACCGCGCGCAGGCTGTGAGAACTACATTGACCGATGATCGCCGGTAGGCATGTTGTCGTACTATTGTTGAGATTAACCTAACAAAATTATATTATATGGATGACTTAATTAGTGTTGTAGACTGGTCGCGATGGCAATTCGCGCTGACGGCCATGTACCATTGGCTATTTGTTCCTCTCACGATAGGACTTGCGTTGATAGTCGCTATCATGGAGAGCGTATATGTGAAAACGCGTTCGGCCAAGTGGTTGGCAATGACGAAATTCTGGATGCTCCTTTTCGGCATCAACTTTGCCGTGGGTGTTGCCACCGGTATTATCCTTGAATTTGAGTTTGGTACGAATTGGTCCAACTACAGCTGGTTTGTAGGCGACATATTCGGTGCCCCGCTTGCAATAGAGGGTATTGTGGCATTCTTCATGGAGTCGACTTTCATCGCAGTGATGTTCTTCGGCTGGAAAAAGGTAAGCCCCCGGTTCCACCTCACCGCTACATGGCTCACTGCCATAGGCACCGCCTTGTCGGCGTTGTGGATTCTTATCGCCAACGCATGGATGCAGCAGCCCGCGGGAATGGAATTCGACCCGGCACAGATGCGTAACATCATGGACGACTTCTGGGCACTGGTACTGTCCGATACGGCCGTTGCCAAGTTTACTCACACCGTAGCCAGCGCATGGACACTCGCCGGAGTATTTGTAATAGGGGTGAGCTGCTGGTTCCTGTTGCGCAAGCGCAATGTCGAGATGGCCATGTCGTCGATCAAGGTAGCCGGCTGGGTGGGATTTGCAGGTATTCTTACCACGCTTGCCACCGGTGACTTGTCGGCAGTGAATGTGGCAAAGCATCAGCCCATGAAGCTTGCCGCCATGGAAGGCCTCTACGACGGAAGTCGCGGGCAGGAGCTGGTGGCCATAGGAATTCTGAATCCCGACAAGCGATATGACAACGACGAGAATCCCTATCTGTTCCATATAAGCATACCGAAGGGACTGTCGTTCCTCGCCACTCACGACTTCAATGCTTTCGTTCCCGGAATCAACGACCTTATCGAAGGTTATGAGATCGACGAGAACGGAGAAACCGTGACATGCGTAGGCTATGCCGACCGCATAGCCATAGGAAAGGAGTCGCATGAGGCACTCCGCGCCTATGACACAGCGATGGCCGACGGCGACGTGGCCGGCATGGAGGTCGCGCTCGAGAAGCTGCGCTCGACCTATAAATATTTCGGCTACGGCTATCTCGACAGCCCGGCCGAGGCTATACCTCCTGTTGCGATGACATTCTATACGTTCCGCATCATGGTTATTGCTGGAGGTTATCTGCTGCTCTTCTTCATCGTTGCCCTCTTTGCCGTCTACTATCGCGAGCAGTGGCTCCGCAACAAGGTGGTGCAGTGGATAGGCATGCTGTCGATAGCGGTAGTGTGGGTGTGCTCTCAGAGCGGATGGATAACCGCCGAAGTGGGCCGTCAGCCCTGGGTGATTCAGGATCTGCTTCCCACACGCGCCGCTATAAGCGACATCTCGTCGGCTACCGTGCAGGTGACATTCTTCATGTTTGCCGCCGTGTTCACGATTCTGCTCATCGCCGAAATAAGCATCATGCTGTCGCAGATAAACAAACATTCCAAAGAAGACATTGAAACAATCTCTAAAGACTAACGACTATGGCACTTGAACATTTACAGATATATTGGTGGCTTATCATCTCAGTGCTGGGTGCGCTGTTGGTATTCCTGCTTTTCGTGCAGGGAGGGCAGTCGATGCTTCTCGACACCCGTAACGCCATGGATCGTACACTCATGGTAAATTCGCTCGGGCGCAAGTGGGAGCTTACATTCACCACGCTCGTGGTATTTGGCGGCGCATTCTTCGCTTCGTTCCCGCTCTTCTACAGCACCAGCTTCGGCGGTGCCTACTGGTTGTGGATGCTCATCCTGTTCAGCTTCGTGGGGCAGGCCGTCAGCTATCAGTACCGTCGCAAGAGCGGTAACATCTACGGCACGCGCTTCTACGACTGGCTGCTGTTTATCAACGGCTGTGTGGGCTGCTTCCTTCTCGGCGTGGCAGTGTCGATGTTCTTCTTCGGCGCAGAGTTTACGGTGCGCATGGGCAACATCCTCGATCCCGGTTCACCCGTCATTTCGCAGTGGGTGCCGTCACATGGCTTTGAGGCCATCTTCAGCTGGCGCAACTGGATCCTCGGACTGGCCGTGCTGTTCCTCGCCCGCACTCAGGCTTCGTTGTACTTTATGAACAACATTGCCGGCGATGACAGCTTCTTCAACCTCAACAAGCGTCGCGTGCTCGTGAACGGAGTAATATTTGTGGTATTCTTCCTGGCGTTCACAGTGCTCCTGTGGACCTATGACGGATATAACTTCACCCCCGACGGCTGGGAAAGGCTTAAAGGCAAGTATTTCTACAACTACATCGAGATGTGGTGGTGCATAGTACTGTGGCTCATCGGAGTCGTAATGGTGCTCTACGGAGTGCTTAAATCGGCTTTTGCCAAGCACTACACCAAGGGTATATGGTGGTCGGGCATAGGTACGGTGCTTGTGGTGCTCACCCTTTTCTGGGTGGCCGGATACAACAACTCCGCCTACTATCCTTCGCTCATCGATCCGGCAAGCTCGCTGACAATCAACAACAGCTCGTCGACCGAATTCACCCTCACGGTAATGAGCTTCGTGTCGATACTTGTGTCGTTTGTCCTCGCCTACATCTGGTACGTGTGGTACAAAATGGACCATAAGCCCATCACTCCCTCCGAAATGGAAGGCGACGGCGAGCACGTATATTGATCATTAACATTTGTAACCTACGCCCATAATCCCTAACTTTGTAGAAAAGTCAAGGATTATGGGCGATACTTTTTATACTCTTGAATCTCCGGCCGAAGGGTGGTATAAGGAGAAGATGAGCAAGTTTCTGGCCTTTGCCGTCCCGGTTACGACGGCTGAGGAGGCCAAGGATGTGATTGTGCAGTATCAGAAAAAGTATCACGACGCCCGTCATGTGTGCTGGGCCTACATGATAGGTGCCGCACGCGAGGAGTTTCAAAGCAACGACAACGGAGAGCCGTCGGGGACGGCCGGAAAGCCCATACTCGGTCAGATAAATTCATTCAACCTCACCAATATCGTAATAGTGGTGGTGCGTTACTTCGGCGGCATAAAGCTCGGCACAAGCGGCCTTATCGTGGCATATCGCGAAGCTGCCCGCGAGGCGATAACCGCCGGAGCCATAATCGAGTGCCACGAGCAGCGGGTGATAAACTTTGTGTTTCCCTATCTCGCCATGAATGATGTGATGCGAGTAGTGAAAAATCCCGAGGTCAAAATTCTCGAGCAGGCATTTGACAATGCGTGCCGGATGAGCATAAGAATACGCGCCGACCATGCCGGGGCATTGTCAGCGCGTTTACTTGATATCGACGGCGTAACGCTGTCGGATGACGATGCGTAAGTGATTGTCAGAGAATCAGCATTGCGTCACCGTAGGCTCCGAAGCGATACTTCTCCTTTACAGCCACTTCATAGGCGTGCATCACGAGGTCGTAACCACCAAATGCGGCAACCATCATAAGCATGGTTGAGTAGGGCATGTGGAAGTTGCTTACAAGCGATGTGGCTACGGTGAAATCGTAGGGAGGGAAGATGAACTTGTTGGTCCAGCCGGTGAATGTCTTCATGTGGCCGCCCATGCTCACTGCGGTTTCTATTCCGCGAAGCACCGAAGTGCCTACGGCACACACCTGCTTGTTGTCGTCCTTGGCCTTGTTTACCATGTCGACAAGTTCGGGAGTCACTTCCATCTCCTCGGAGTCCATGCGATGCTTTGTGAGGTCCTCGACATCGATCTCGCGATAGTTGCCAAGGCCCGAGTGCACGGTGAGGAATCCTGTTTCGATGCCTTTTATCTCCATGCGCTTCATCAGTTCACGGCTGAAGTGCAATCCTGCGGCAGGAGCCACCACGGCACCCTCTTTGGCTGCGAATATGCACTGATAGCGCTCGGCATCGGCGGGAACGGGTTCGCGCTTGATATAGGGGGGCAGGGGAGTCTGTCCGAGCTTGTACAGGGCATCCTTGAACTCCTCATGGCTTCCGTCGTAAAGGAATCGGAGAGTGCGGCCGCGCGAGGTGGTGTTGTCGATAACCTCGGCCACCATCGACTCATCGTCGCCGAAGTACAGTTTATTGCCGATGCGAATCTTGCGTGCAGGCTCTACAAGGACATCCCATAGCTTGTTTTCTTCATTGAGCTCACGCAAAAGGAATACTTCAATTTTTGCTCCGGTCTTTTCCTTGTTTCCGTACAATCGAGCCGGAAACACCATGGTGTCGTTGAGGATGAACACATCGCCGTCGCCGAAATAGTTGATTATTTCCTTGAATGTGTGATGTTCGATTTCACCGGTCTTACGGTTTACAACCATGAGGCGTGACTCGTCGCGCACGGCACAGGGCTCTGTTGCGATGAGCTCCTCGGGAAGCTTAAATTTGAATTGAGAAAGTTTCATATATACCTTTTTTGGAGAAATTATCGTAGTTAATAGTTGGGAGCGGTTATTTCCGCTGTGTGTCGTCGTCTTCGGGCATCTCAATGTCGATTACCTGAAGAATCTCTATCGCCTTGTCGAGCGGCAGGCAATCCTCGACATTTATGTCGCCCACTCTTGTACGGCGCAATGCCGTGAGGTGTCCGCCCGAGCCGAGAGCCTTGCCGATGTCGCGCGCAAGAGCCCTGATATAGGTGCCTTTGCTGCACACGACCCTGACAACGATGCTTTCGGGTGAAAATTCAAGCAGCTCAATCTCGTCGATTACGAGTGTCTTGGGCTTTATGTCGACATCGCCGCCCTTGCGTGCTATGTGGTAGGCACGCTGACCTGCTATCTTGCAAGCCGAGAAAGCCGGCGGTACCTGCTCTATGGCTCCCTTGAACTGCGAGAGAACCGACTCGACGAGCTCGCGCGTGATGTGCTCCACCGGATAGCGGGCGTCGATTTCGGTTTCGAGGTCAAATGAGGGTGTGGTGGCTCCGAGAGCTATAGTGGCAACATACTCCTTGGTGTGAGCCTGGAGGGTGTCTATAAGCTTGGTCGCCTTTCCGGTGCAGATGGCCATTACTCCTGTTGCGAGCGGATCGAGCGTACCGGCGTGACCCACTTTCAAGCGTTTCATCCTCATGCGTCGCAAAAGGGTGCCGCGCACCCGCTTCACGACATCAAACGATGTCCATCGATAGGGCTTGTCTATATAGAGGACTTCTCCGTCGATAAAATTCATAGGCTTACCAACAGATGCAGATTATACCCATGATGACACAGTAGACGGCAAACCAAACGAGTTTGCCCTTCTTGACGATGTTGAGCATCCATTTGCAGGCAAGGCAGCCTACGACGAAAGAGGCGATGAAGCCTATCGTGAGGGGGAGCATACCTACATTGCTCGATGCGGCAGGCTCGGAAATCATGTCCTTTATGTTGAGCAATGTTTCGCCAAGGATGGGGATTATGACCATCAGGAATGAGAATGAAGCTACTTTTTCGCGCTTGTCGCCGAGGAGTATACCTGTGGCGATGGTGGTGCCTGAGCGGCTAAGGCCGGGAAGAACGGCGATAGACTGCGCTATGCCGATGACGAATGCGTCGAGCCAGGTGATGTCGCGCGGGCGATATACGCGGCCCGTGAGCTTGTTGGTTTCCTCGGGTTTTGTGCGGAAAAAGTAGGCAAATGCCAAAAGTGCGGCCGTTATGCATAGGCATATTCCCACTGTGGTGAGATTGCCGCCAAAGAAGCTTTCGACAGTGTCCTTGAAAAACAGGCCAACGACGGCTACGGGAATGCACGAGATGAGGATTTTGCACACGTAGTAGAAATTGTCGTCGCGCTTTATGGTGAAGAAGCTGCGGCATAACGGGAAAAATTCATTCCATAACACAACGAGTGTCGACAGCACGGTGGCGGCATGCAGCATGACATCAAACTCAAGAATATCCTCATTGGGCAAGTTTATGCCGAGGATTTCACGAAATATCTCAAGATGTCCGCTGGAGCTGATGGGCAGATACTCAGAGAGTCCCTGCACAATGCCTAAAATGAGGGCGTCAAGCCATTCCATATATTATTGATTGTAGATTTACGATGTTAAAAGTTGGGTTATTTGTCGTTTTCGGTGGCCTCGGCGGCGCTATTCTCTTTTTTGCGTGGACGATATACAATGGCCACGCCCATGAATATGAAGCCGAGAAAAGCCATGGTGGGGCCGACCACGATGCGGCGAGTTGAGAATATGTCGGGATTGAACTCGTCGACGGTTGAGCTGCCGCCGAGCATAAGTAGGAATCCGAGCACGATTATCAGACCGGCAACGGCCATGAGGATGAAGTTGATCTTTACGAGCGGAAATTGCGAATAGGATTCGCGCTCGATGCCGTTGTCTTCGACGGCCGGCTTGAAATTGTTATTTGGTTTTGCCATATTCTTTATATTTCAGTGTGAGAGTTGTTTATCGGAACATGTCGTCATAGTCAAGACGAAGATACTTGTTGGTCGCAAATAGCGCTGCAACGGCGCATATTATTATTCCTATAATAAGAATTCCGGCGAATACGCACGCCGCTTGGGGCCAGGTTATGGCCGATGCGATGCCTGAGTCGATTCCTTGCAGGTAATAGAGTGTGCCCGCGAGGATTGCGCTTGCAATCAATGCCGAAACGATGCCGCTCACCACGTTGGCGTTGATGAACGGACGTCGGATGAACGATCCTGTGGCTCCTACAAGCTTCATAGTGTGTATGATGAAACGTCGCGAATATACCGTAAGACGCACCGTGTTGTTGATGAGTGCAAATGAAATGAAGAGAAGCGCACAGGTTATTATTATTAAAATCAGTGAAACAGAGTTGATGTTGCGGTTGATGGAGTCGACAAGCTCGGTGTGTACGTTCACCTCCTGAACGTAGGGGAGCGACTTCAACGGGGCGATGATCTTGTTGATGGAGTCGGAACTTGCATAGTCGGCTTTAACCTTGACTTCGAGCTCGCCGCTGAAGGGATTTACGCCGAGAACATCCATGAGATTTTCGCCGGTTTCCTCCTCCCAGTGCATGAGTGCGTCGTCCTTGGAGTAGTATCGCACGCTTGCCGTATAGGGCGCTGCGGTCCATCGGCTTTTGAGCTGATTGACTTCGGCGTCGGAGGCTGTATCGGTCAATACGATGTCAAACCCGATGTTTTCCTTTATATTCCGGGTTATGGAGTGTGCGGCTATTCCGAGCATGGCTATTATGCCGAGCAACAACAACACAAGGGCCACACTGATTGTGGCTGTAATCTGGGCAGAGAATGTAGATATGCCTTTATTCGGTCTTTTTTCCATAGAGGGTTGTTAACGGGCGTATTTGCCCAAAAGACTTACAAAGTTAATATATAAAACCCCCGTTGTCAAGTGATTGAAGTAAAAAAATATTGGCAGCAAAAACCATTGCAGGTTAATGCCGCCAATAAATATCTGGGAATAAGCTGATTATGCGAATTTAGCCCAATCGGTCTTTCGCATGTCGCCTTCGTTGGCAAATGTGGTGTGGAATGCGAGTGCGGCGTTGAGCGAGTGGGGTGTCTGACCGCCCTTGCCCATGCGCAGGTAGTCCCAAAGGAGTTCCTTGTAGTCGGGATTTACGCAATTCTCGATGATTGTTTCGGCACGCTGTACGGGGTCTTTTCCGCGCAGGTCGGCTACGCCCTGATCGGTGATGAGCACATCGACCGAGTGCTCGCTGTGGTCGAGGTGAGAAACCATGGGGACGATTGTCGAGATAAGACCGCCCTTGGCAACTGACGGACAGCTGAATATCGAGATGTAGGCATTGCGGGTGAAGTCGCCCGAACCACCGATACCGTTCATCATCTTGGTTCCTACAACGTGGGTTGAGTTGATGTTTCCGAATATGTCGGCCTCAAGTGCTGTGTTCATTGTGATGACACCGAGTCGGCGAACAACCTCGGGGCTGTTGGATATTTCTCCGGGACGGATTAGAATCTTGTCGCGGAAGAAGTCAATGTTGTTGAACACTTCGGCCATCTTTGCATCGGAGAATGTGAGCGAGCATGTAGATGCGAATCGGCATTTTCCGTGTTCCATAAGGTCAACCACTGCGTCCTGTATGACTTCGGTGTACATGTCGAATGCGGGAACTTCATTGGATTCACCAAGTCCGAAGAGCACGGCATTGGCCACATTGCCCACGCCGCTCTGCAGGGGCAGGAACGAAGGAGGTATTGCTCCGCGACGAAGTTCTTGGATGAGGAAGTTGCACACGTTGTTACCTATCATCTGAGTGGTTTCGTCAAGCGGTGAGAAACCGTGAACTCCGTCGGTGAGGTTGGTGCGTACGACTCCGACAATCTTTGCGGGGTCTACCTTCAGCAAAGTAGTACCGATGCGGTCGCTTGGCTTGTAGATGGGTATTTCGCGACGATAGGGAGGATCGAGCGGCATATATATGTCATGAAGGCCTTCGATTGTTTCGGGAATTGCCTCGTTGAGCTCAATGATGATCTTCTTTGCGAGATGGGCTACGGTGGGCGACATTCCTAAACCGGTGCCGAGAAGTATTTCTCCGTTGTCGCTTACGCGTGCGGCTTCAATTATGGCAATGTCGATGTCGCCGAATGTTCCGTAACGCACCTTTTGAGCCAGCTCCGACAAGTGAAGGTCGAAGTAGTGGGCGTCGTGAGAATTGATGCGCTTGCGTAAGTCGGGACAGCTCTGATAGGGGGTGCGAGTGCCAATGGCATTTGCGCGTGCAAGGGCGCCATCGACATGGTCGTTGGTTGATGCTCCCGAGAAAATGTTTACCTTGAAGGGGCGGCCTTCGGCATGCTCTTTTTCGGCTTTTGCTGCAAGCGCCTCGGTGACTACCTTGGGGGTACCGGCAGCAGTGAAGCCTGAGAGTCCAATGTTGTCGCCGTTCTTGATAATGTCGGCGGCTTCCTGTGGGGTGAGAATGGGAAATGCCATAATCTTGTGACGATAATTGATTATATATTTGATTTTAAGAAAAATACATGGTATGTAGCGCTTAAATCGGAAGCCTGTGGCTTGACGGTTTCGGCGGTTTTTCGTATTTTTGCACAAAAATAGCTAAAACTCTCCTACTATCAAAATTTTTTCGCATCTGCCGCCGATGTAACGCGGGGCCGATGCTATGAATACAAAAAGAGAAGATGAAACAGAATGACGATGCACGGGCGCATTCCGATAAGCGCCTGTATATAGAAACCTACGGATGCCAGATGAACGTAGCCGACAGTGAGGTCGTGGCTGCGGTGATGGATACCGTGGGATATGTGATGACCGACGATATAGACATGGCCGACGCCGTGTTGCTCAATACATGCTCGATACGTGACAATGCCGAGCAGAAGATCCATTCACGCCTTCAATATTTGGCTTCGTTGAAACGTAAGCGTCACGGCCGGCTGACAGTGGGCGTCATAGGCTGCATGGCCGAGCGAGTGAAGGATGACCTGATTGAAAACCATGGCGTAGACCTTGTGGCCGGACCGGATTCCTATCTCGACCTGCCTGCGCTGTTTGCTTCGGTGGAGTCGGGGGAGAAGGCTATAAATGTCAAACTTTCCACAACCGAAACCTATCGTGACATAATACCGATGAAGATTACGGGCAACCGTGTTTCGGGCTTCATCAGCATCATGCGCGGATGCAACAACTTCTGCTCTTACTGCATAGTTCCCTATACCCGAGGCCGTGAGCGCAGCCGCGAGGCCGAAAGCATATTGCGCGAATTGGCCGATTTGCGTGAACGTGGATTCAAGGAGGTGACGCTGCTTGGTCAGAACGTGAATTCCTATAACTATACGGGCTCCGACGGCGTTACGGTCGACTTTGCCGCATTGCTCGCAATGGTGGCCGAGGCCGCTCCCGATATGCGAGTGCGATTTACAACGAGCCATCCCAAGGACATGAGCGATGAGATAATTGCCACGATGGCCCGATACCCAAATATATGCAAGCACATACATCTGCCGGTACAGTCGGGCTCCAATGCCGTGCTGAAGAGCATGAACCGAAAGTACACGCGTGAATGGTATCTTGACCGCATAGCCGCCATTCGTCGTGCCATGCCCGATTGTGGAATATCCACCGACCTGTTTACCGGATTTCACGACGAGAGCGAGGCCGACTTCGAGATGACGCTTGACTTGATGCGTGAGGTGGGATTTGATTCGTCGTTCATGTTCAAGTACTCGGAGCGTCCCGGAACACTTGCTTCAAAAGTTATGCCTGATAATGTGTCCGAAGAGGTAAAAATAGACCGTCTTAACCGCATGATAGCTCTCCAGAACGAATTGTCGGCTGCATCCAACCGCCGCGATGTGGGACGGACTTTTGATGTGCTCGTGGAGGGCGTGTCGAAACGCTCCAAGGAGCAGATGGTAGGCCGCAACCAGCAAAACAAGACTTGTGTGTTTCCGCGTGGCACATTCCGCATTGGCGACACTGTAAAAGTAAAGGTAGTCGACTCATCATCGGCTACCTTGATATGTGAATTGGCCTGACGCTCTTGTCGCTCGGTTTTTATTCGGCTGCTGTGTTCAGTATGTCGAGCAGGCTGTCGCGTGAATTGATGCGGATTTCATTGTTGTTGTATTCGATTATTCCGCGATTACGCATGCTCTCAAGCGTGGCGAGGAATGATGTGCGTTGCACTCCGAAAAGTGAGTACAGGTCGCGTTGGCGGCATGTCAGCGCTATGTCGGTTCCTCCTCGCTGTGTTAACGAGATTATCCAGAATGCTATACGCTCTTCAAGGCTTCCGGTTGTGATGGCCAGGATACCGTCGACTGCCTTCTGGGCGTTCTTCGATAATATGTTCAGGAAATTGAACAGGAATATCTCATCGGTGTTGAGTATCTTTATGTAGTCGCTCTTGGATATCTGAAGTATTCCGGTGGCTTCTATCGCTTCGGCTGTGCACGGATAGAATGGAGCACGGCCGAAAAGGAATTCGGGGGCTATTACGTTGGGCGCTTCAAGAGTCTGCGATACTTTGAATCGGTCGTCGGAATTGGCTATAGTGAGTCGGGCTTTCCCTGAAATGATAAACTTTATATGCGTGCATTGGTCCCCCGCATTGAGAATAATCTCATTGGGAAGATATTTTAGGAAGTGGAACTTGGCCATGCCAACTATCTCCGATATTTTTTCATGGCTGACTCCCTTGAATAGCGGGAGCCCCATCAATATCTCGTACATGCTGTCCATAATGGTTGTATATTAGGTACTATTATTAACATTTGCCGTGGCGTAAAAGTTTTATTTTTAACTTATTGTTTCTCTTTTTGTCTTAAAATACAATTGCATGGAATTTATTGTATTCTGCCATGCGACATAAGCCGCCGGACCCACCGACGCAATCGGGTTAAGATAGGTCAGTGCCATCCATATAGCGAGCACGGTGTTCTTTTGTCCGAGCCCTTGCGCCCCTGATATCTTGTCGCCGAGTCGTGCGCCCACGCGTCGTCCTATCCAGAACTGTGCGCAGCACACCACAAGCGACGCCAGCGCGAGCAGCAGCATCTCGGGTATCTTCTCGGCCGGTTCTTTCATTATGAAGCTGACGGCATTGCCCACGACGATGATGAGCGCTACGGCCCAAATGTAGAACGATAGCGACTGGCGCGAGGCTATGGCGTCGTGTACGCGTGGCATGAATGCCTGAAACAGCAAGGCGAGTGCGAGCGGAGCGAGGATAAGTGGGAACACTCGTGTGCTTATGGCAAAAAACGACTCGGCAAATGTCAAGTCGGCATCGGTGCCCATATAAGTAAACAGTAACGGAGCGAGAATGGCTACCGCTATATTGCTGAACAGCGAGTAGGTGGCGAGGCGAGGTATGGAGCCACCGAGCATTCCCGTAATTACCGGTGCGGCCGTTGCCGTGGGGCAGAATACACAGATGAATGCTCCCTGGGCTATGTCGCCGCTGAATGGAAGAAGTGCGAAGTAGACACACAATGCTCCGAGTACCTGAACGGCGAGAAGTGCCCATATAAATTTTGTAACCTTGAACTCATTGACCGATACTCGGCAGTAAGTTATCAACAGCATTATGAAAATGATGTAGGGCGATAAAAATGCTATTTCACCTATTGAGTCGTGAAACAATACTCCGCACAGCATTGCGATGGGAAGCATCCAAGGTTTAAGCAACTTTTGAATTTGTGAAACTTTCATGGTGCAAAGTTACTGCAAATATTGTAAGTGTTAATCGGGCTGAAATATTTTTTTGAAAACACACAAATATTTTATATCTTTGCATTGTGTCGTTACGAAATTGGTGAAACGGCTACAATCGGAG
>ERZ778516.1103-NODE-1103-length-21437-cov-4.455897_pt1 | contig 21437 bp, 16 predicted proteins | sample MGYA00510342_ERZ778516 | MGnify/ENA primary metagenome ERZ778516 (study PRJEB29527, sample SAMN07138961) | mouse gut metagenome | material: feces | host: mouse | place: China:Nanjing | collected 2016-01-25 ... | reverse complement strand
AGACGCTTCTTTTGAAGATTTATTGGAAAAGGGTTATTTGACTGAAGCGGTAGTCAATTATATTGCTTTGCTGGGTTGGGCGCCCAAGGGAGAAAATGAAATTTTTACCCTAGAGGAATTGTGTCAGGAATTTGATATTGGTGGCATTTCCAAATCACCTGCTATTTTTGATGCAAAGAAATTAAAGGCAATTAATGGCGCTTATATTAGAAAGTATACTGTAGAGAAATTTGAGCAACTGGCACTGCCATATATCCGCCAAACTTGTAAAAGAGAGGATATTGATACCAAATTGTTGGCAGAGATGTTACAGCCTAGAACCGAATTGTTTACAGATATTCCAGAGCAGGTTGATTTTATCGATCGACTTCCCGATTATGACATTCAGATGTATTGTCATAAAAAAATGAAAACCAATTTGGAAAATTCAAAACAGGCTTTAGAAGCATTGCTTCCTGCACTGGAGAGTATTCCAGCAGAACATTGGACCTTGGAAAATATTCATGAAAAATGCTTTGAAGTCATTGCCCAATTGGGAGTGAAAAATGGCATTGTGTTATGGCCATTAAGAACCGCGATTTCAGGCAAACAATTTACACCAGGTGGGGGGATTGACCTCGCTGAGATTTTGGGCAAAAATTGTACCATAGAACGCGTAAAGGATGGCATTGAGAGATTGACCAACGCATAATTATAAAAAACCTACAAGAAATGTTGTCTTGTAGGTTTTTATATCATAGTGACATCTTTCTGACAAGATATGCTTTCCAAGTGATGGTTAAAATGCTATAATCAGACTGTAAAAAGGGGCGTTTTTAAAATGTGTATGACAGATGAGATGGAAATACCACTGACTGGGGGAAGAATCACATAAGGTGTTGTAAAAAAGGGAAATGTTGTGCTGCGTCCACAAGGAGAACATGCAGAATTGGTGCATCAAGTCTTGTTATTTTTGCAAGAAAAGAATGTTGGATGTGTAGCGCATTTTTATGGGATAGATGAACAAAACCGAGAGATTCTTAGTTTCCTACCGAGAACCTGTCCTAATGAATTGGACGATTTTTCAGAAGAACAGTGTTGTCAGGCAGCGAAGATCATTCGCTTGTTGCATGAGGTTTTAAGGGAGTTTCCCAACTGTGAAGATGGTCAAGTGGTTTGTCACAATGATCTTTCTCCCTGTAATTTTATCTTTCAAAATGGTCTGCCTTATGCAGTGATTGATTGGGATGCACTGTCTATTGGCGATCCTGTTGACGATTTGGCATATGCCATTTGGTTATGGCTTGATATGGGATATGAACAAAGAGATGTTGTTACAATAGGGCAGAAGATGAAATGGATGTTGGATACTTATGGATTAAAACAGGAACAAAGAACGGATTTTTTAAATCATATCCTCATGCAGATGCAAAGGATAGAAGGATTTGGACGATTGCAGAAAAGATATGAAACAACTGCTTGGGCAGAGAAATGTCAAAGATGGTTAAAAGAGCATTAGCATTTATTGGTGTGCTATTTATCATAAAAGACAAAATGATAGAGCATTGCATGGATATAAGATATGATTGTTTCCAATCCATTGGACAGGTTTTTAGCTTGTAGTAAGTTATCTTCTCAAGAGAAAATAAGTACAAAGATTAGTCAGAAAATTGGAAAGAAGCGAGAATATTATGAATCATATTGAACAGTATTTAAAACAGACTTTTCCTTTTTGGGATAATCTTTCTTCTAAACAACAGAAATTATTGCAGTCAGCCTGTACCATTCATACAGCAAAAAAAGGTAAGCTGATTTATGGAGGGGTAGAGGAGTGCAATGGCTTATTGTTGGTTATTTCTGGACAATTGCGCGCGTATATTGTTTCAGAAGAGGGTAAGGAAGTGACGTTATATCGCCTATTGCCACAGGATATTTGTATTTTTTCCGCTTCTTGTATCTTAAAACAGATTCATTTTGATGTGATGATACAGGCAGAACAGGATACCACCTTTTTAAAGATAGAGTCTGAGGTATATCAACAATTGATGGAACAATCCGCAGCAGTTGCCAATCAAACCAATCAGATGATGGCAGCCCGATTTTCAGATGTGATGTGGCTGATAGAGCGGATTTTATTTCAGAGAATGGATACTAGAGTAGCGGCATTGCTATTGGAAGAAAGTCAATTGTCTGGCACAAATCATTTGCAGATCACACATGAGGGATTGGCGAATCATCTGGGGACTGCAAGGGAGGTCGTGACCAGAATCTTAAAATATTTACAAGCGGAAAAAGCAATACAACTTTCTAGAGGACATATTTTCATTACCGATGTTGATAAACTGACTTGTCTTGCGCAAAATATTGCTCATTAATGTGACTTTATCACAGACAATAGAATATCAAAAAGGTATACTTCTATTTAGAAAATAAAGGATAAAGGAGTTATCAGATGAATTTTATAAATAGATTAAAGGATCAAATGGGTGATATTCATACAAAAGTAGAGGAAGCAAATCACACCACAGGCGCTATTTTATTGGATGTTAGAACGGTTGAGGAGTATCAAAGAGGACATATTCCAAACAGTGTTTCTTTGCCATTGGATCGCATTGGTGAGATTGACAAAATCGCTTCTGATGAAAAGACCCCTCTATATGTCTATTGTTTGAGTGGAGGAAGAAGCGCACAAGCCTGTAACATACTAAAGTCAGCAGGTTATGAAAATGTGCAAAACATTGGCGGTATTTCCAGTTGGAAAGGAACTATAGAGTAAGGAGAAGGTAAGGATGAAAGTTGTAATTGTTGGAGGCGTTGCTGGAGGAGCAACCGCTGCAGCCAGATTGCGCAGATTGGACGAAAAGGCACAGATTATCGTATTGGAGCGCAGTGGGTTTGTCTCTTATGCAAATTGTGGTTTGCCCTATTATATTGGTGGAGTGATTTCAGAAAAAAGTGCTTTGACCTTGCAAACACCACAGAGTTTTTGGAATCGTTTTCAGATTGATGTAAGAGTCAATAATGAAGTGCTTTCCATTCATCCAGAAGAAAAAAAGGTAGTGGTACAAAATCGGGAAGATGGCAGTACCTATGAAGAAAGTTATGATAAACTCATTTTATCTCCCGGTGCAAAATCCATTCGCCCAAATCTTGCTGGAATGGATTCAGAACAGATTTTTACATTGCGTACAGTAGAAGATACCTTTGCAATTCATACATTTTTACAACAGCAAAAACCGAAATCAGCCGTTATCATTGGTGGTGGATTCATTGGTTTGGAGATGGCAGAAAACTTGTTACATACCGGAATGGACGTTACCGTAATTGAGCGGATAAATCAAGTTATGCCGCCACTGGATTATGATATGGCTTGCGAGATACACCCTTATTTAAAAAGCAAGGGAATGAACTTATTATTGGGAAAATCTGTGGTGGGATTTGAACCATTGGATCAGCAGATTTCTGTCAAATTAGAAGCAGGTGAGTCAATCAATACCGATATGGTAGTTATGGCGGTGGGTGTTCAGCCAGAAACAACCTTGGCAAAACAAGCAGGTTTGACTTTGGGCGTGCGCGATGCAATTGTGGTTAATCAACATATGCAGACTTCTGATAAAGATATTTATGCAGTGGGAGACGCAGTGGAAATCAATCAATTTATAACCGGTCAAAAGGGATTGACTCCATTGGCAGGACCAGCCAACAAACAGGGCAGAATTGCCGCAGATCACATCTGTGGGCGCGAGAGCAGCTATTGTGGAGCGCAGGGCTCTTCTGTAATCAAGTTGTTTGATATGACAGCCGCTTCTACAGGAATCAATGAAAAAACTGCACAACAGTTGAAGATTCCATATGACAAGATTGTCACTTTGTCCGCTTCTCATGCGACCTATTATCCAGGTGCCAATAATATGGTGGTAAAAGTTTTGTTCTCACCAGAGGATGGCACTATTTTAGGGGCACAGATTGTTGGCTTTGATGGTGTGGATAAGCGAATTGATGTATTGGCAACTGCGATTCGAGCAAAGATGACCGCTGCGGATTTAACAGAATTAGAGTTGTCTTATGCACCCCCATATTCCTCTGCAAAAGATCCAGTAAATATGGCGGGATATGTAATAGAAAACCTATTAAATAAAACCGTAAAACAGTATCATTGGCATGATGTAGAACAACTTCCAAGGGATGGTTCTGTGACATTGTTAGATGTCAGAACAGAGACAGAATATCAAAATGGGCATATTGATGGAACACTGCATATTCCAGTAGATATCCTAAGAGAGCATTTAAGTGAATTAGACCAGTCTAAACCAGTTTATGTAAACTGCCAAAGTGGCTTGCGCAGTTATATAGCCTGTAGAATTCTTTCTCAAAATGGTTTTGATTGTTATAATTTATCCGGTGGATATCGTTTTTATGCCAGTGTAATGAAAGACAAATCATTTTATCAAACGGCTGTACACCCCTGTGGTGTAAAAATTTAGAAAACAAATAAAAATGCGCTCACATTTGTGGGCGCATTTGATATTTATTGCATTTGTTGAACTTGTTTGACAAGTTGTTGAATATCCGCATAAACTTCCAAGTTGCTGCATAAATTTCGGAATTTTGCAGCATGGGGAATTCCTTTTAGATACCAAGCAACATGCTTTCTGGCTTCCCTCATAGCTATTTTTTCTCCTTTGAATTGACAAATGAGTGAAATATGCTCTAACATAATTTCCATTTTTTCATCTAGAGACTTCTCGGGCAATCGGGTATTGGTTTCCAAATAGGTTTCGATTTCTTCAAAGATCCAAGGTCTGCCATAAGAACCGCGCCCAACCATAATCAGATCACAACCCGTTTTTTCATACATCTGTTTTGCAGTTTCTGGAGTGGTGATGTCTCCATTGCCAATCACAGGTATTGTTACAGCTTGTTTGACTTGGCGAATGATATCAATATCAACAGGAGGCTGATACATCTGTTTTCTAGTTCTACCATGTATAGTGATTGCAGAAGCGCCAGCTTGTTCAAGCATTTGAGCGAGTTCTACGGCATTGACACAACTGTCATCAAATCCCTTTCGGATTTTGACTGTAATGGGAATGGCAGTGGCATCAACACAGGCTTTGACAATATCCGCTGCCAGTTGTGGAGCTTTCATCAATGCACTTCCAGCACCGGTGCTGACCACTTTAGGAACAGGACAACCCATATTGATATCAATGAATTGTGGCTCATATTGTTCTGCAATTTTACATGCCTTTGCCATAAATTCTGGTTCGCTTCCAAAAAGCTGAATTGCCATTGGAAATTCGGCTGCGGTGACAGAAAGCAATTCGGCAGTTTTGCGGTCGGAATAACATAGTCCTTTGGCACTTGCCATCTCCCCGACAACCAGGCTTGCGCCATATTTTTTGCACATGTAGCGATAGGCTTTATCGGCAACCGATGCCATGGGAGCAAGTGCCGCAGTGCGTTTTATTAATTGTTTTGCAATTATCATATTTTTCAAATAAACAAATCCTTTTCGCTTGAATTCACATGAATGAAGTGGTATACTAAACTATAATAATAAAAAATGAAATAGTTTCATTTTTTATTATTTTTTTTATTATGAAGGACCGATGACATAATGATATTTGATTATAAGATATTTACAATTTTAAGTCAAGGATAAAGGATTGGAGAAAGTCAATGAAGTTACTTGCAATTGATGGAAATAGTATTTTAAATCGTGCATTTTATGGCGTGCGATTGTTGAGCAATCAAAAGGGAATGTATACCAATGCAATTTTTGGTTTTTTGAATATTCTCTTAAAATTACAAAAGGATTATCCAACTGAGTTGATGGCAATCACCTTTGACCTTTCAGCTCCAACTTTTCGACATATACAGTATGAAGAATATAAAGCAAATCGAAAAGGTATGCCGGAGGAATTGGCAGTACAACTTCAACCTTTAAAGGACTTGCTAACAGCAATGGGATATCAAATTTTAGAAAAAGAGGGTTTTGAAGCGGACGATATTTTGGGGACATTGGCAAAACTTTGTACCAGAGAAAATTGTGATTGTGTGATTGCAACTGGTGACCGTGATGCCTTGCAGTTAATTGATAAACGGGTTGGCGTTTGTTTGGTGAAAACAAAAGGCAATGTATACTATGATACCGCGCAGTTTCAAAAAGATTATGGGTTTGACCCCATTCATTTGATTGATTTAAAAGCACTGATGGGGGATTCCTCTGATAACATTCCAGGTGTAAAGGGAATCGGCGAAAAAACTGCCATGAATTTGATTCAAAAGTATCAGACGGTTGACTTTATCTATCAGCATTTAGACGAATTAGAAGCAACTCCCCGTGTCAAAAGACTGTTACAAGAGGGAAAAGATAGCGCCACTTTAAGTAGAGCACTTGCGACCATTTGTTTAGAAGTTCCCTTAGAAATTCATTTGAAGGATTTGGTACCAAAGAAAATGCAGACAGAAACTTTGTCGAATTTGTTGATTGACTTAGAAATGTTTAGCTTTTTTGACAAACTTCATATTGGTGCGATTGCTACTGATGATACAGAAAAACCTAAGAAAAAAGTTTCGGTTTCTATTCAAAATCATCTGCCGGTAGAAGAGCTTAAAAAGCAGTTGGAAGAAGATGGTATCATTCATGTGCTCTGGTTGGATCAGTTGTATTTCGTTCGTCAAAATCAAATAATCTGTTATCAACATGCTATAGAAGAAATCATCAAACAGGTGGTGTTTGCCTCTGACTTACCTAAGCGCACTTATATGGCAAAATCCTTTTATAAACTGGCAAGGGTATCCGATTGTGAATTTAAAAATTTAATCTTTGATGCAGAACTTGCGGCGTATTTGTTGAATGTTTCTTCCAAAGGATATTTGTTGGAACACCTGACACAGAAATATCTGTCAACAGAATATGATATAGAAGCTTCTTTGCAGCCAGTTGCTGGATTTATCGATTTATGTGAGGAATTGATGCAGCGGGTAGAACAAGAACAGATGTTAAAATTGTTACAAGAAATTGAACTTCCCCTATGTGAAGTGCTCTCTGATATGGAGTATGAGGGCTTTGGCATTGATATCAAACAGCTTGAGATATATCGTGAGGAATTACAAGATCAGATAGACCAGATTAAAGAAGAAATTTTACAACTGGCGGGTCATGAATTTAACCCCAATTCAACTAAGGAATTGGGAACGGTTTTATTTGAAGAGTTGGGATTGCCTTCACAGAAAAAGACAAAAACTGGTTATTCCACCAATGTAGATGTATTGGAAAGTCTGCTGGGAAAACATCCCATCATTGAAAAACTATTGGAATATCGAAAATTAACCAAGTTGCAATCCACCTATGTCATTGGATTGCTAAAGGTAGTAGGAAAAGATGGTCGTGTACATTCGACCTTTAACCAAACAGAAACCCGAACAGGGCGCATTAGTTCCATTGAGCCAAATGTGCAAAATATACCAATTCGCACAGAACAAGGCAGTAAGATTCGCAAGTGCTTTGTAGCTCGACCTGGATATGTTTTGGTAGATGCTGATTATTCACAGATTGAGTTGCGCATTTTAGCGCACATTGCACAGGATGAGGGAATGCAAAAGGCATTTGCACAAGGGGTGGACATTCATCAAGTGACTGCATCAGAGGTATTTAAAGTACCGCTGGAGCAGGTGACCCCACAAATGAGAAGTCGTGCAAAAGCAATTAATTTTGGAATTGTATATGGAATTGGTGCCTATTCTTTATCGCAGGATATTGATGTATCGGTACAGGAAGCCAAGGAGTATATTGGTGAGTATCTAAAGACCTACAGTGGTGTGGAACGATATATGGAGCAGGTGGTAGAGCAGGCGGAAAAAAATGGGTATGTGGAAACACTATATCATCGCAGACGTGATTTATTGGATATTCATTCCAGCAATAAAACCGTAAAGGCATTTGCAAAGCGAATTGCGCTGAATACACCCATTCAGGGAACCGCAGCAGATATCATTAAAATTGCGATGATTCGTGTTTACCAGCGCTTGAAAAGAGAGGATTTGGATGCAAAACTCATCTTGCAGGTACACGATGAACTGATTATCGAAGCGCCAGCGTTGCAGGCACCTATCATTGCAAACCTGCTGAAAGAGGAGATGGAACATGCAGCAAATTTATTGGTGAGATTGCTGGTAGATGTACACACGGGAATAAATTGGTTGGAAGCGAAGGGATAAAGAAAGGATGTCAACATTGAATATATTGATTATTTGTACTGGAAATACCTGCCGAAGCCCAATGGCGGAGGGTATTTTGAAAAGTTTATTAGCTGAGAAAAAACGGACAACGATTTCGGTGAGCAGCATGGGAACAAGTGCATTTGATGGGGAAAGTCCAACCATGAATGCAATTGATGCAATGAAAGAAGTGGGAATTGATATTTCTCAAAAGAAATCCCAACGCGTGACAGTACAGGATTTGTTAAATACAGATTTGATTTATGTGATGACCCCTTCTCATTGGAATATTTTGACTGATGCAGTCCCAGAAGTGGAAGATAAAATTCGCATTTTAAACATTCCAGATCCTTATGGTCAAAATCTAAATATTTATCGGGATTGTAGAGACAAGATGATATTGTATTTTAAAAAAGAATTTGAGCAAGGAGGTAGATTAGAGCATGCTGGAACTTCCGAATCACTTTAGATTGACAGATATGACCTTAGAACATGTAGAGGCAGTGCATGAGATTTTTGAGGAATGTTTTACAGCAGAGCGTTGGAGCAGAAAGAGCATTCGCGAAGAGTTGGACAACCCTTTGGCGGTGACTTTGGTGGTGTTACACCATCGGTTGGTAGTTGCATTTTTGAATGGGCGTCATATCTGTCAAGAGGGCGATATCAACCAGATTGCAGTAAAAAAAGAGTACCGTCGGCATGGGTTGGCCAGTTATTTGATGAAGGCACTATTTGAAAGAGCAAAAAAAGAACAGATTGCACATTATACATTAGAGGTGCGCAGCAGCAATCAACAAGCGATTGACTTTTATCACAGTTTGGGATTTGAACAGGTAGGAAGAAGAAAAGACTATTATTCTAAACCAAAAGAAGATGCGTTGTTGTATCGCAAAATCATTCAAAAAGGAGTGGATAATTAAATGGTAAAAGAAATGACATCAGGGAGTCCAATGAAACTGATTTTATATTTTTCTATCCCAATGCTAATTGGGAATGTATTTCAACAATTTTATAATATGGTAGATGCAATGGTGGTTGGTCGTTTTGTGAGTATGCAGGCGTTGGCAGCTGTAGGGGCGACTGGATCGATGATGTTTACTATTTTGGGATTTGCAATGGGATTGACAACCGGCTTTTCCATTATTATTTCTCAAAGATTTGGAGCAGGAAACCAAGCAGGTGTGCGGCAAGCAGTGGCATTGTCAATTTATCTTTCCATTGGTATTACGATTGTTATGACAGTGGTGGGGTTTGTGTTGACGGATCCACTGCTTACATTGATGAACACACCACCAGATATTATTGAGGACTCCAAAACATATTTATATGTCATCTTTGGCGGTGTGGTTGCGGGTATTTTTTATAATCTATTTTCCTCTGTTTTAAGGGCTTTGGGAGATAGCAAAACCCCGCTTTATTTTTTGATTTTGGCATCTATTTTAAATGTGGTATTGGATTTGATATTTGTCATTATCTTTTCAATGGGTGTTGCTGGAGTTGCCTATGCAACAATTATTGCACAGTTGATTTCTTGTATTTTATGTGTACTATATATGTTGAAAAAGTATCCTTTACTTCGGCTACAAAAACAAGATTGGGCTTGGAATCAAAAAACTGCAATGCAGCTTTTAAGAATTGGATTGCCCGCAGCATTTCAAAATTCTGTAACAGGTCTGGGTGTGTTGATTTTGCAGTCGGTCGTAAATGGCTTTGGTTCTATTGTGGTAGCAGCATATACCGCAGCGTCAAAGGTACAGCAGTTAGCGACACAACCGTTGTTTTCTTTTGGATTGGCAATGGCGACCTACAGCGGTCAGAACTTAGGGGCTGGCAGATTGGATCGTGTGCGTCAGGGTGTACGCGCTGGTATGATCTTGACAATCATCAGTTCTATTGCGGGAATGGTTTTGATGATTTTCTGTAGTGAGTGGTTGATTCACCTATTTATATCAGGGGAAGAAGTGGAGACAGTTGCCAAGGTGATGGAATATGCAAAAATTTATTTAATTGTCACTTCTATTTTTTATTTCTGTTTGGGTGGATTGCTACTCTATCGAAACACTTTGCAGGGGCTGGGCAATGCGATGATACCTATGCTTTCTGGATTCTTAGAATTGGTTGTACGCATTGTGCTTTGTATCTCATTGCCATTGGTGTTTGACTTTGTAGGAATTCCCTTGGCGGATATAGGGGCATGGATTGCAGCTTTTGTGTTAAATGGTGTCTTTTATTATCGCAATGTTCGAATATTGGAAGAAGGTAGAAGAACTTAACAGAGTTTGTGATTTAAAGCTGGTAAACAGAGTAAAATTTTGTTACAATAAGGTTGTAAAATGATGTTTTTACAACCTTATTTTTATGTGAATCTTTGGGAGGTTATTATTTGAGCGAACACATTATGGGCAGTATGCCCATGAAAAAATTGTTGATTTCCATGTCATTGCCAATTATGTTATCTATGGTGGTACAGGCACTTTATAACATTGTGGATGGGATTTTTGTAGCACAGATTGGGGAAGATGCTTTGGCAGCGGTTTCATTTGCATTTCCGGTACAGATGATAATGATAGCGGTGTCAGTTGGCACGTCAGTGGGGATTAATTCGCTGATGTCCCGATATATGGGGAGTCAAAATGCAGATAAAGCCAATGCAACCGCTAAAAATGGCTTGTTGTTGGCGGTATTGAGTTGGCTTGTCTTTGTGGTATTTGGCTTATTTGGTGCAAGGTGGTTTATGAGTATCTTCACCGATCAAGAAAATTTAATGGAAATGGGAATCCAATATATTGTAATCTGTAGTGTTTTTTCCATTGGTGTTTTTGTGCAGATTGTGTTTGAACGATTTATGCAGGCAAGTGGAAAACCAATTTACAGTATGATTTTACAGGGTGTTGGGGCAATTTTAAATATTATGTTAGACCCTATTTTGATTTTTGGTTGGTTTGGTCTGCCAAAGATGGGAGTGGCTGGTGCAGCAATTGCGACCGTTGTTGGTCAGATTGTGGCGATGCTGATTGGATTGTGGCTGACGATTTATAAATTACCCAACATTCAGATTCATTTTGGCGGATTTCGACCAGATAAAAAAATCATTCAAAAAATTTATATCGTTGGTATCCCAGCAATATTGATTCAGGGAATGACAGCAATTATGACAATAGGGATGAATATGATATTGGCACCGTTTTCTGATCTAGTGGTTTCAGTATTTGGAATTTATTATAAACTGCAAAATTTTGTATTTATGGCTATTTTAGGGTTAACGAATGCACTGATTCCAATTATAGGATATAATTATGGTGCTAAAAATGGAGATAGGGTGATACAGGCAATCCGGTTGAGTGTGTTGTTGAGCAGCGGAATGATGTTGTTGGGAACCATTGTTTTTCAAATTTTTCCAAAGCAGTTATTGCTTTTGTTTGATGCACAGCAAGATATGCTTTCTGTTGGAATTCCCGCTTTGAGAATCATTAGTCTTTCTTTTTTATTTGCTGGAATTTCTATGGTATTGTGTTCTGCTTTTCAGGCAATGGGAAATGGGATATTGAGTTTGATTGTGACATTGGTTCGACAACTGATATTACTGCTTCCATTGTCTTGGTGGTTGGCACGTACCTATGGGTTGCCAGAGACCTGGATTGCTTTTTTGATTGTAGAAGTCATTTGTATGGGATTGAGTTTTTGGATGATGCGTTGGATTTATCGCAACCAGATTCAAAATATAGTAGAAAGGAAAAAATCATGAAGATTTTAGGAATTGAAAGTTCATGCGATGAAACAAGTGTCGCTGTGGTGGAAGATGGCATAAAGGTGTTGTCCAATGTGATTGTTTCTCAGATTGAGGAACATCAGCTATATGGAGGAGTTGTGCCAGAAATTGCTTCCAGAAGGCATTGTGAAAGTATTGTAAAGGTGACTGATATGGCATTGAACCAAGCGGGTCTATCATTGGAGCAGATAGATGCCATTGCAGTGACCTATGCTCCGGGATTAATTGGAGCGTTGTTGGTGGGAGTGAATTTTGCAAAAGGGCTTGCATTGGCAACACAAAAGCTATTGATTCCAGTACATCATATTCGGGGGCATATTGCAGCAAACTATATTTCAAATGGTGTAAAACCTCCTTTTTTATGTATGATTATGTCTGGCGGTCACAGCCATATTGTTAGAGTAAAGTCTTATACAGAATTTGAAATCATTGGGCGAACAAGGGATGATGCAGTGGGAGAAGCCTATGATAAAGCTGCAAGAGCGTTGGGATTTCCCTATCCCGGAGGAATCCACCTTGACAAAGCTGCTGCCTTGGGAGATAAAACCACTTTTTGTTTTCCCAAACCAAAGGTGGAAGGTTCTGCTTATGATTTTAGCTTTTCCGGATTAAAAACGGCGGTTTTAAATCTTATTCACAATGCAAAACAAAAAGGAGTATCACTAAATGTTAATGATGTGGCTGCTTGTTTTCAACAAACTGTTTGTGACATCATTGCACAGCGTTTGATGGCAGCAGCAGAGGAGTTTGGAGAAAGAAAGATTGTTTTAGCAGGGGGGGTTTCTGCCAATCGTGGTATTCGTGCACGGATGCAACAAGAATGTGAGCAGTGCCAGATAGAGCTTTATATGCCACCACTGTGTTATTGTGGCGATAATGCAGCGATGATTGCAGCACAGGGATATTTCGAATGGAAGGATAAAAAGGCAACTGGAATGGATTTGAATGCAGTGGCATCTTTGCCAATTACAGATAATAAATTTAATATAATTTAGTGCATTCATACAGATTGTTAGAAAAATAACAATTTGTAAAAAAATTCATAAATCGACTATTGATTTTCTTTGAAATTGTTACTATAATATGACTTGTAACGATTTCTGCCAAGTCAGATAAAACCGTGAAAATAAAACAGTTACAGTCTGAATTGTTTGAAATGATAGGCTTTCATGGTGATGTTGATAAAAGCAGAAAGCAGATTGATGTGAATCATATGTAACAGAAAATTTCGCGCATAAAGTTAGGTGTTATCATTTCACTGGCTGAAGAAAAAGTAGAAATTTTAGATGGGTCGTTTATAGATGAGATCGTTTTGTTACATAAAAGTCAGTCAATGAAGCGCAACTTATTGTGCGTGTAGTAGAATCTCTAAAATTGGCTTGTTGATAATAAGATCAAAAGCCTTTATTTTAAATGTTCTATCACAAAATAGTACAAGCCTATCGCACAATGAATCATGCGCATAATTCAAATATGAGAGGGAGATTTTAGAATGCTAACAAATAACAAAAATGTTATCAATTGGGTTGATGAGATGGTTGCTCTTTGTAAACCAGACCAAGTTGTTTGGATTGATGGTTCTGAAGAACAACTAAACGCATTGAGAGATGAAGCACTTGCATCCGGTGAGATGGAAAAACTAAATCAGGAAAAATTACCAGGTTGTTTACTTCATAGAACTGTGCCAAATGACGTTGCTCGTGTAGAAGCTCGTACATTTATCTGTTCTAGAAAAGAAGAAGATGCAGGTCCAACCAATAACTGGTGTGACCCAAAAGAAATGTATGCAAAATTAACTCCAATGTATGATGGCGTAATGAAAGGTCGTACCATGTACGTAATTCCTTACTCTATGGGTCCAATTGGTTCTCCTTTGGCAAAAGTAGGTGTGGAATTGACTGACTCTATCTATGTTGTATTGAATATGGATATCATGACAAGAATGGGTAAAGCTGCATTTGAAAACTTGGGAGAAACTTCTGACGACTTCGTTCGTGGATTACACTCCAAAGCAGATATTGACCCAGAAAATAGATATATTGTTCATTTCCCAGAAGACAATACCATCTGGTCCATTAACTCCGGTTATGGTGGTAATGTATTGTTGGGTAAAAAATGTTTTGCTTTGCGTATTGCTTCTTATCAAGGTAAGAATGAAGGCTGGATGGCTGAACATATGCTGATTTTGGGTATTGAAAATCCAAAAGGTGAAGTGACTTATATTTCTGCTGCATTCCCATCTGCTTGCGGTAAAACAAACTTAGCGATGTTGATTCCACCAGAAGTATATGCAAAACAAGGTTATAAAGTTTGGACCGTAGGTGATGATATCGCTTGGTTAAAACCTGGCAAAGATGGCAGATTGTATGCAATCAATCCAGAAAACGGATTCTTTGGCGTTGCTCCTGGTACCAATGAAAAATCCAACTTTAACGCTTTGGCTTCTACAAAGAAAAATACCATCTTTACAAACGTTGTTCACAATTTAGATGACGATACTGTTTGGTGGGAAGGCTTGGATAAAAATCCTCCAGAAAATGCAGTTGAATGGACTGGAAAACCTTGGAATGGCAAGACTTCTACAGAAAAAGGAGCACATCCAAACTCCAGATTTACTGCTCCAGCAATCAATTGTCCATGTATCAGCCCTGAATTTAATAATCCAGAAGGTGTGCCAATTTCTGCAATGGTATTTGGTGGTCGTCGTGCGAAAACAGCTCCATTGGTATATCAATCATTTGACTGGAACCATGGTGTATTTGTAGGTTCTACAATGGCTTCTGAAACAACTGCTGCTGCTACTGGTGCAGTTGGTGTTGTTCGTCGTGACCCTATGGCAATGCTTCCATTCTGTGGTTATCACATGGGTGACTATTTTGCTCATTGGTTGGAAATGGGTGAAAAATTGGGCGATAAGGCTCCAAAAATCTTTAATGTAAACTGGTTTAGAACAGACGATGAAGGTCATTTCATTTGGCCAGGATTCGGCGACAATATGCGTGTATTAATGTGGATTATTGACCGTTGTAAGGGCACTGCTGATGCAGTTGAAACCGCTATCGGTTATGAACCAAAACCAGAAGATATCAATATTGAAGGTTTGGATATTGATGTTGATGTTGTAAAGAACTTGTTGAATGTTGATGTTGATTTATGGAAAGAAGAAGCAAAAGGAATTCATGAATTCTATGCTAAATTCGGAGATAAATTGCCAGCAGAGTTGAGCAAACAATTGACCGCTTTAGAAGAAAGATTGTCAAAATAATTTTTGAAGTAAAGAGCTGTAGTGGAAAAACTACAGCTCTATTTTTTTTAATATCGTGTGATGATTCAGTTGATAGTTATCATTTATTTTTAATAGGTTTACAGGTCTATTTTTTTAAAACCATTCATTTTTCACCTTTTTTGGAAAAAATCATAGAATATGATATCGATTTTTTAAAAGAGTGAAAGGTGGTTTTTTTATGAGTTTAGCATTGTATATTGTGGTTGGTTTTTTATCACTATTGGGCATTTTAGAAGTGATTCGTTTTTGCTGTTTAAAGTTGTTTTCTGGGAAAGCTATCAAGAACAAAATTGTAATTTATCCTGTTGATGGTGCGATAGAAGATTTAGAATGGGTGGTACGTGCCATTTATGAAAGGGAAAAATGGGATTATGATATAGATGGGACTGTCTATCTGTTGGATTTGGGTTTAGACCAAGAAAGTAAACAGATTGTAGAAATATTGCAAAAAGATTTACCAGGGCTAATGATCTGCAATGAAACGGAATTAATGACAAAAATCAAAGAAAATCTGGTTTGCAAAGATAGTCGAAATCAAGTATAATAAGAATACTAGAATATATGTTTGTAAAGCAGAGAGGAACTTATGGAAAAACATGAAATGGAAACGCTAAATGGCAGTGTGGATGAGATTGTCTTTCGGAGTACAGAAACTGGTTTTACCGTTTTGGACTTCATCAGTGGAGAAGATCTCATCTGTGTAGTGGGTTCTTTTCCAGAAGTACAGGTAGGAGAAGAACTGGAATTGACAGGCTATTTTACAACCCATCCAACGTATGGTTATCAGTTTAAAGCAGAAGTTTATACCCAGAAAATGCCTGCAACAGCAAATGCGATTCGCAAGTATCTTTCTTCTGGTGTAGTAAAGGGAATCGGTCCAAAGATTGCCGAAAGAATCGTGGCACACTTTGGAGAAGACACTTTAAAAGTGATTGAACAGCAGCCACAACGTTTAGCGGAAATTAAAGGGATTACCATAAAGCGTGCAAAGGAATTGGCAGAAGAATTTAAACAGGTTTTTGGTGTTAGAAGTTTGATGTTATTTTTATCAAAATATGGTGTTGTTCCTGCTCAAGTGGTAAGAATTTGGAAACAATGGGGTACGCTGGCACTGGATGTAATTCAGACAAATCCCTATCTGTTGTGCAATACAATCTTTCAGATTGACTTTGCAATTACAGACAGAATTGCACAGGATTATGAGATTGCAAAGAATGATTATCATCGTATTTTGGCGGCAATTACCTATATTTTAGTTCATAATATGAACAATGGTCATACCTGTTCGCCCAAAAAAAGATTGATTGAAACTGCAAAAAAATTGTTGGAATTGGACTGTGATGTCATTGCAGATAAGTTGCAACAGATGATAGAAAAAGGTGATTTGATAGAATTGCAACGCAATCAGCCTTATATCTTATTGCCAGATATGTGTGCTGCTGAACAATATATTGCGCATAGAATTGCACAGATGTTGGCGGTTTCAAAGGATTTAGAGATAGATATTGATGTTGTGATTGCACAAATTGAGCAGGAAAAACACATTCAATATGAGTCCTTACAGAAGAGGGCAATCTATGAAGCGATGAGATCTGATATCTTTATCTTGACGGGAGGACCCGGAACCGGTAAGACAACAACTTTAAATGGAATTATTGATATACTGGAATATCAAGGGCTTTCTATCTCAATTGCTGCACCAACTGGAAGAGCGGCAAAGCGAATTAGTGAATTGACCGGAAAAGAAGCAAAAACCATTCATCGATTGTTGGAAACAGAGTTTTCAGAAGGTGTATTGACCTTTCGCAAAAATGAACAACAGCCACTGGAAGCGGATGCAATTGTCGTAGATGAAATGTCTATGGTAGATACAATGTTATTTGATTCTCTGTTGAGAGCTGCCAAACCAAGTTGTAAATTAATTTTAGTGGGAGATTACAATCAGCTTCCTTCTGTGGGAGCTGGAAATATATTACATGATTTATTGAGTTGTGATCAAATTCCAACCATTCGCTTACAGCACATCTTTCGTCAAGCAGCAGAGAGTTTGATTGTAACCAATGCCCACGAAATTGTACAGGGAAATATTCCACAACTGAGCAGAACGGATGGAGATTTTTTTCTATTAAAACGGCATTCTATCGAAACGGCTTCTCAAACCATTTTGGATTTGGTTTGTCAACGGTTGCCCAATCGATATCATTTTTCTCCAATTGAGGATATTCAAGTCATTTGCCCCCAAAGAAAAGGGGATTTGGGAATGATGGATTTAAACCAAAAACTACAACAGCGTTTGAATCCGCCAGCACCAAATAAGCCAGAATGTAAGTCATTATTTTACACCTTCCGCACAGGTGATAAAGTGATGCAAATTAGAAACAATTATGACTTGGAATGGAGTAAGGGCACCGAGAGTGGTCAAGGAATCTTTAATGGAGATATTGGCATTATCAAGATGATTGATAATGGCTCTCAGACGATGGCAATTAATTTTGAAGAAAGAGTGGCTTATTATAGCTTTGAAATGGCAAATGAACTAGAATTGGCTTATGCAATTACAGTACATAAAAGTCAAGGAAGTGAATTTGAAGCTGTAGTAATTCCAGTTATGGGCGGATACAAAAAACTGTATTATCGCAATTTGTTATATACTGCTATTACAAGGGCGAAGAAGTTGCTGATTTTGGTGGGTCGTGAGGAACAGGTAAGACAGATGATAGAAAACAATTTAAAAAGTCATCGATTTACTAATTTGACCTATTTTCTTGAGAACATAGACCCACAATAATCAGCTTATACCAATTTGATAACTGTAAAATGGCAATATGGGTTTACTATCCTTGAGAGGAGTGAAAGACATTAACCGCAGATTACAGATGATGAAAAGATATATCATTCATATGTTCTTTCCAAATCGTTGTCCATTTTGTGGACAAGTAATGGAGTTTGGAGAACACTGTTGTACAGAATGTAAACTAACATTGACATTGTTAGACAATACCGTTTGTTCTGTTTGTAGTCAAAAAGAGTGCAGATGTTTACAAAGCGGTATGGGAATTGATGGTTCCTTTTCTGCATTTAATTATGAAGGGAACCCAAAAGATGCAATATTGGCTATGAAATTTAAGAACAGACCTGAATATGCAGAACATCTGGCTTATTTTTTAGCAAAACAGATTGGGGATCATAAATTCGATTGTATTACATTTGTTCCAATGCATGATAAGAAGAAGAAAAAGCGTGGATATAATCAGGCGGAGTTGTTGGCAAAACATTTGGCACAAGAATTAAATATTCCCTGTAAAACATTGTTGGTAAAGATAAAAGAATCCGAAGAACAACATACACTTTCTTTAGAAAAGAGAAAGTGTAATGTGGTGGGAAGTTATGCGGTTATGAATACAACAGAAATTTCAGGAAAATGTATTTTATTGATAGATGATATATTGACAACTGGAGCGACTGTCAAAGAGTGTAGCAAGATGTTAAAAACTTATCGGGCGAAGAAAGTATATTCAGCTACAATTTGTAGAGTTTCACGCAATCGGTCTGAATAATTGTTGATTAATCGTATTTTTTGTGGTAATATAAATAAGTATCACAGAATTGACCTAAAGTAAATGAGCAAAACCTATTTGATAAAGGGGTTGTTTGATTACGACCTCTTGTTTTTACATAAATTAAATTTATGAGAGAGAAGAAGTTGGAGGGTATTTTATGGCATCGTTTGATATTGGTATTGATTTGGGAACGACGAAGATTATCATATATCGCAGTGACAGTGGAATTGCACTAAATGAGCCATCTATTGTAGCATATAATATACGCGATGAAAAAATTGTGGCAGTTGGAAATGAAGCCTATGCAATGCTTGGAAAAACACCCAGACATATTGTTGCAGAACAGCCATTAAAAGATGGGGTGATTTCCAACCACAAGTTATGTGAATCCATGATTAAGGAATACATTAAGCGCGTTTGTGGAAGTTTTTTTATTAAGCCTCGAATCGTTCTTTGTATTCCGTCTGTAACTACAGATGTAGAACGTCGAGCAGTGGTAGAAGCTGCATTGGCGGCGGGTGCGCGCAAGGTTTATCTCATTGAGGAACCAATTGCCGCTGCAATTGGTGCAGGCATTGACATTATGGAAGCAAATGGGAATTTGATAGTGGACATTGGGGGAGGAACCACCGATGTAGCAGTAATTTCCTTAAATGGTGTAGTGTGTTCTAAATCGATTAAGATAGCTGGAAATTTGATTGATGAGGAAATCATTAAATATTTTCTAAATAATCATAAATTGTCCATTGGACAGCGTATGGCAGAAAATATCAAGAAACAAGTTGGCTGTGTTTATCAACCAAATGAGAACAATACGACTTTTGTAAAGGGAAGAAACTTATTAACAGGTTATCCACAGCAGTTGGAAGTCAATGAAACAACGCTATACAAATGTATTTTAACTTTGGTAGAGAAAATTATTGAGACTGTAAAATTGGTACTAGAGCGCACACCTCCAGAATTGATTGGAGATATCTATGAAAATGGAGTTACCTTAACCGGCGGAGGTGCTTTGATTAAGGGATTGGATGAACTATTAAAAACGCATGTAAAAATACCAGTTCATATCGCCCCAGATCCAATTGAAGCGGTTTCGATTGGCACAGGTAAAGCATTTCAATATATTGAACATTTTCATGATGGCTTTATCAATGCAGATACCTATCATTAATTGGTTTGCTTACTAAGAGGAAATTCCTCTTAAATAATATAAAGGAGAAAAAACGATATGGTAAGAACTGAAATTAAGAGATTGTTTGCCGATGTGGCAAGCTATGAAGCGTCACCTGTAACTGTTTGCGGTTGGGTTAAGACGATTCGCAATTCAAAAGCACTGGGCTTTATTGAATTGAATGATGGCAGTTGTTTTAAAAATTTGCAGGTGGTATTTGAAGACAACAACATCAATCATTTTAAGGAAGTTTGTAAATATAATGTAGGAAGTGCTTTGGTAGTTACTGGAAATATCGTGGTTACTCCAGATGCAAAACAGCCATTTGAACTTCATGCGACAGAAATTTTATTAGAAGGCGCTTCTACTGGGGATTATCCTTTACAGAAAAAGCGTCATAGTCTAGAATTTTTGCGTTCTATTGCACATTTAAGACCTAGAACCAATACGTTTAGCGCAATATTCCGTGTGCGTTCGGTTGCAGCTTATGCAATTCATAAATTCTTTCAAGAAAGAGGATTTATTTATGCGCATACACCTTTGATTACTGCTAGCGATTGTGAAGGTGCAGGAGAAATGTTTCATGTCACTTCTTTTGATTTGGATAACATTCCAAGAACAGAAGAAGGACAGATTGACTATAGTCAAGATTTCTTTGGAAAACATACAAGCCTGACAGTATCTGGACAGTTGGAAGGTGAATGTATGGCAATGGCATTTAGCAATATCTATACATTTGGTCCTACTTTTCGTGCAGAAAGATCTAACACCACACGTCATGCGGCTGAATTTTGGATGATTGAACCAGAAATTGCTTTTGCAGATTTAAATGATGTAATGGACTTGGCAAGGGATATGATAAAATTTATTTTATCCTATGTATTGGAACAATGCCCAGATGAAATGCAGTTTTTTAATCAATTTTATGATAAAGGTTTAATTGAGCGCTTAACTGCTTTGATAGACTCTGACTTTACGCATATTACCTATACACAGGCGGTTGAAATATTAGAACAGCACAAAGAGCAATTTGAATACCCAGTTTATTGGGGTTGTGACTTACAGACAGAACATGAACGCTTCTTAACAGAGCAAATTTATAAACAGCCAGTTTTTGTAACAGATTATCCAAAAGAAATTAAAGCATTTTATATGCGGGTAAATGAGGATAACAAAACGGTTGCCGCAGTGGATTTATTGGTTCCTGGAGTGGGAGAGATTATCGGTGGAAGTCAACGTGAAGAGCGTTTGGAATTATTGACAACAAGATTGCAGGAATTGGGATTAGACCCAGAGAGTTATTCTTGGTATTTGGATTTAAGACGTTATGGAGGTACCAAACATGGAGGTTATGGATTGGGCTTTGAGCGTTTGATGATGTATATAACTGGTGTTTCTAACATTCGTGATGTATTGCCATTCCCTAGAACAACAGGCAGTGCAGAA
>ERZ778516.1098-NODE-1098-length-21484-cov-3.829063_pt1 | contig 21484 bp, 24 predicted proteins | sample MGYA00510342_ERZ778516 | MGnify/ENA primary metagenome ERZ778516 (study PRJEB29527, sample SAMN07138961) | mouse gut metagenome | material: feces | host: mouse | place: China:Nanjing | collected 2016-01-25 ... | reverse complement strand
CTTTCTTAAATAAGATAGCATACATAAGATTAAGTGCTATTGAAGGCGCTTCAATAATCAAAAATCGCCGAATAGTGTAATCAATGTTTTCTCTATTATTAATAGCGCTTTCGACGTCTTCCGTAATCCTCATATGCGTTATTGCAGCTGGTGAGTTTTTCTTGGTCTTATCTAAACTTATGCACTGAAATACATAGTGTCTTTGCTGATCTACCGGAATATTTGCAGATTCTCTAAAAACTCTTGTAATATATACAACAAAATTACTTTCCAATGCCCGTTTTCTGTTCAGAGTTGCTCGATCTTTTAAATATCCAAAATAAGCAGCATCACGCATTGGTATAACTTCCTGAAAGTTAATATAATTTGTTTCTTCAATATTTATAAGTAATTGCGCTGCTTTTTGTGGTGTAAGATAGCTGTCTCCCTGATCCTCAATAATTTTCTGCAGCAATGTCTGAGTCAACTGCGTTAATACTGAAAGATTATCACCACAATCTCTTATTTTCCCATTTCCAAAATTATCAATTGTAAGATCCTCATATAATGCATCTCTTACAAACTCTAAGTTTTCTACTGGACGTATCATAATATCTTTTCTTACTGCGTCTGCCTCTTTACCAAAATCATTTTTACCTACGATAAGATATGTTCCATCTGCAATCATCTCTTCTCGAGTATTACACATAATATCCGTAAGTTCTTCTATCGTTTCATATTCGATATCCTTTGGATTGTATCTTTTAATAATATCTTCATCTAAGCCATTAAGATACATAAGCCCTGCATCGGTGTAATCAATATCACTTCCTATCATTTCATTTAATTCTTTTTCATTTGTTACCTGTGTGCCCAAGTAACTAATAGCGCTTACAGGTGACACACCTTCTTTCATACACATTTCGAACGAATTATTCACTGGTGCTTTTATAGTACGTTTACGAATATACTCTCGCATTTTTGAATAAATAAGCTCTGTTATGTCAAATTTATCTACGTTAATAGCATTTTCAACACTAATTAATCTTCCATCTATGCTTTTTATTCCAATAAAATCCTGTATCAGTATATTGCTTCTAGGGTCGCTAATAACCATATTGTTGCTATCAATTCTTGCAGTATACCTGACTCCTGTAGTATCAATCATTGTCATATAAAAGCGTGTTTTCTCATCTACAATAAAACAGCGTATAACTTTATATTCTGTATTCCACCTTCCCTTAGAATTCAAAGCATTAAAATACTCATTTTCTTTTACAGGCGCCACAGATAAAGCTTCAAAATCTTCAAAATCTGATAGATCTACAACACCTCCTGAGTAATGTATTTTCCCCTGCTTATCTAATAAACACAACTCAACCCGTTTCTTTTTATCTTTGTTAATATTCTCTCCATACTCATATGTATCCAATATAGAACTGCAGACATTATACCTTGTATGTTTTTTAACTATCGGCGTTTTAATACCACAAAATCCCCATGCTGTATATGCTTCCACAAAATCGTCTTTATTATATTTTTCCTTCAGAACACCCTCGCTCTGCAAAAATTTTACAAGCTTTTGATAAGCTCCATAAGATGAAAGCTTTCTACGTTCTTCGATAATATCCATATATACTCGATTTATGCTATTACTTACGATTTCTTCAAGTGTAAATAAAGCTTCTTTTGCAACAAAGGAATTAAGCGGACGTACATCCTCCAGCGGCATTCTAAGCCTCTTACATCTAATATACATATTAAGATATTCAATCAACTCTTCACGCGTCTTAATCTCAACTTTAGGTTCCTTTAGCTGAATCTCTTGCGTTTCAAAGTCCCTCGAAAAATATACAGAAGCCTCTTCTTCTGATAAACTGTTATCTTCCCAAGCTACTGCCAAAGTCATCGTAATTTTATCTGCTGTATATATACTTTCAGCCATATTTTTTATATTTATTCCTTCTGGCGTTATAATGTTCCCGTGATAATCTAAATATTTATAACCTGCCGCAATAAGACCTTGCATTGCATCTTTCTCATAAAGACCACGTTCTGTTAGAATTGATGTACAACATCTGTCTATAGCGTCTGAACTCATTAAAAAGTATTCTTTGCCTTCTTCGACAAACTTTAATTCAATCTTCATCTAATTACTCCTCTACTACTAAATCCTAAAATAATCAAAATCACTCAACAAAATATATCAGCTTATACTTTAACACTGACACCTGATATATCAGCGTAAAATCATTTAGCTATACCAAGTGCCGCCTTAAGGTTTATCCATGTCAGGAATTAACATAGAAGGGTAACTATGCAATTACCCTTCCATTGTGCTAATGTTCCAGTAGTTCTTTATGAACCTTTTTGGCTAAGTTTTACTGTAAGCGCTGCTAGATCGCCTCTTGCTTCTTCCATAGTCTTTGTCTTAGACTTTGCCACAACATTATGCTTCTCTGCAATTTCATTTGCTTTCACAGCAAAAGTTTCAAACTTTGTAGAAACTAACCTGATAATACTTTTTACATCATTTACATGCTGCTTAATAGGTATTGCATCTTTGCCCGCGATTAGTTCATCGTTATCCACTTCAAAATCCTTGGAAATAACTGCAATACGATCTGCTGACTCTGTAAACGAATCAGCAAAAGTTCTGCTGACTTCAGCAAGAACACCGATCATATTTCTGTCAATTGATACTGCATTATTACTCTTATTTGCCATATCCTCACCCCCCGTTAAATAGTGATATTTTCATTCTCGACTTCGTGCACTTCTTCTACATGCTTCTCAAAAATCTTCTTTGCCTCTTGCACTTTCTCTGCTGCTTCAGCCATTTCTTGCTGCATACTAGCTAACAGTGCTGTTACATTACCCAGATTGTTTCCTACAAAGGGTATCATAGTTTCTACCGCATCGCCAAATTTGATAATGTCTGACTGTACTTCATTCACAAGATCAACAAGCTGATTAAGTTCAGAAACTGCGGTGTCTTCATCTTTAATGATGATTCCATTTCGTTCCATAATGTTTTACCTCCATTAAATTAATTTTTTTGCGTAAGTTACCTTTTAACTTACATTTATATATGTACTAAAGATGTAAAAATTTTTATATCTTTAGACATTTATTACAGATAATTACACTTACTAAAACATTCCTAGTTATAGTACAAATCCTCAAAAGTTGCCTCGGAACGCAAACCATTTTCATCTTCCTTATATATCGTAACTATTGTATCTTCGCTTGCGATACCTATGACCCAATTCCCGTAGCACGTGGAAAATTTACCGCCGGTTCCCATTTTTACAGAATGCTTCATAGGCTCTGATTTCCCTTCATGGCACCACCAGCATTTTATATTATCCCAGCGTATAACATAATTACCAACCGTATATGCCTCTATGTAAATCTGTCCTTGAATACTTAGGCTGTTATTTGTGTTAATAAAACGCAGATTTGTTGGTGCTACTATTTCATCTCCGTCTGCGTAAGGTTCCATCATATGCACTGCAAGGGAATCTCTATCTGGTTCTTCTGTCTTAAGTCCCTCCTCACTGACACTTCTTAACCACGTGTATCTGTTACACATAATTCCATATGTCGGTTTACGCATTTCTGATCTGCATTCTGCGTCGCCAAGTTTAGTACCAACGCTCATTTTATCTCTTAACTTCTTAGGATCTACACTATCAGCTGCATTTCCAACATAAAAACTCGTTGGACTGAATTCTTTATACTCTGCCGGTTTGTATGTAATATAAGTAAGCACAACTAATGCTGCAAAACCAAGAACTGCAATCGCAAAAACAATTTTATTATTTGGAATGTTATTATCATCCCTATGATTCACTTACTATCCTCCTCCTATAACACTAACTCTGTAGCTTTTATTTCCCTTTCCAGTTTTGACTGATATATCTTTGCTCTTGTAATAATACCTCCCCTGTTAATGAACAGATAACCATTCTTCATTGATTCAAAATTCTTACAGCCTTGCTTTGTGTCAAGAATTTTATAAGAAGCACTCTCATCTACTTTTCCACAAATTCTGTATCTACATGCATTAATAATATTCGCTCCTATCTGACCAACACCACTGCATATAAAGATAAAATGCATATTATACTCACCACAAATTTGTAATAGTGTAGCAAAATCACCAACTAACGAAGTGTCTTTATCTATACCAAATCCAAGAGCCTTATCCCATCCTATAAGGAATATATACAATGGGACATCTTTTTTATTATTTTGAACTCTGCCGTCGTATATCGCCTTGTATACAGATATTATCAATATGCTGATATCTGTTTTCTCTGTAGACAAGGTTGCCTGTACTTCCGGCACATCTTTATCCAATTCACATAGATAATGTAAATCTTTGACCTGACTATTGTACATAACCTCTTTCTCACCTGGCTGCAAGTCAATACATCTTTTCATTGCTTTATAAAAATTAACCAAATCTGCTATATCCGTAAATGCTGCAAATATATGCTGATTATTCTCAGCAGTGAGTATAACATTTTCCGGCGCACGATTGCTTGAATATGTCATGCGCTCTCCCAGTAAAAAGAATCCCTGTACAATTGAGGATGCGTTCTTCTCAAAGAATGCGTCAATATCTGTTACATAATGCTTCACAGATTCTTCATACGTAATAACATCTTTCTTTGGAAGTTTCCATTCCTCTGCTAAATGTGCCATTTGCACAATATGCGCTGCAAGCTCATCTACTTTATTTGGTTCTTTTTCTGTAGGAGGTTCATCACATAAGTACGGAGTTCGATACCTCTTTAATGCATCAAGTGATTTACTATCATACGAACGAACATACAGATAACCATTCTTTTGTTTGATCTCCGATGCAAGTTTAGATCCAAGCACTGACATGGAAACATCTTCTGCACATCTTAGTGCAAATCTTAAGGAAAACTGATTTAAGGTGTCCTCCTTTATGGTTCCTTTCATCGACTGTGATGTAAAGAATAAATGTGCGCCTGCTGCACGACCAACCTTACTTAAATAAACAATATCCTCATTGATTTGATCTAATATCTTTGGCTCTGCCTTTTCAAAAATAACTTGGAACTCATCATTTACACAAAGTATTCTTGGCATAAGCTCATCAAGTCTTCCTTCTGCTCTCATCTTTTTGTTATACTGCAGCATATTCTTCAATCCTAGCTTTTTAAGATACTCGTACCGTTCTTCTGTTATCTTTCTTAATGCAGAAAAGACAGAACCTGCATAATCGCCATCACTTGTACATAAGCAAGCTTTTACGTGTGGAAGCATTTCTGGTCTTCCTTCTGCTGGTAAATACTTACTAAACTCATTACCTTTAAAATCAATCAGCCATAACTCCAAATCTCTTGGACTATAAAGCCGGGTAAGGCAGCAGATAACAAAGTTCAAAAATACAGACTTACCTGCACCAGTTCCGCCTACACCAATCATGTGAATATTTCCTTCATTGCCAAATGTATAACCTTTGTATTGTGTTGGATCGCCTTCGTAAAAGCCTGGCATTATCTCAATCTCTGAATCTCCTTTTCGTGACCAGATTTCGTCATCCTTAGCAGCAACGCTTATAAACTTTTTCCATGTAAGAGCATCAGAACTTCCGTCCTTAACCGCTTGCTGCAGCGTCTTTGCAACCATTGAACCAAAAATATTTACATCCACACGATATGGATTCTCAACACCATCAAACGGCTTTTCAAAAACCTTTGTTCCCGGAATATCCTTATCTGTCACTACCCAGATAAATACCCCCAATCTTGCAGAATACTTCATAAACTCTGCCAGTGCCTCGTCTTCCTCAATTTTCTTGGGCTGGGACAGTACAATAAGAAGCCTATATTCTCTCGTAGTTTTTCCAACCTCTACAGCTTTTTTATTAAACTCCTGTATATCCATTCCACGAAGTTCCTTGTTGTTTCTGTCTGCAAATTCGCCAAGGTTTTTAAGCACAGCTTCTAAAGTATCCTTCTCAAATATAATAAGGTCTTCAATCGACTGATCATAAAAATTGATTAAGTCTTGTCCCCGCTGATTTGGGTCACAAATATGTACAGCGATATTACTTGCGCGAACATTACATATTGCATTTGCAAGCATAACTTGTAAAAACATCCTGTGCATCAATTCATCTTTTGGCGGACGAATTAAGATGTTGTTTAAGCCAATGTCATATACTTCTTCAACAACACCATCATGTATTCCCAATCTGAAGTTTGTATCAAATATAGGATTCTTTGTCACTTCCATTCCTAAAAGTTTTACTGTCTTTTTCTTCTCGTCAAACTCTATTTCGGCACTTTGAATCTTATACTCTAATTCATCTAATAAATCCTCTTTCTCCTCATTAAACTTCTCTATCAGGTTTTTAAATTCTGCCATTATTTGATTTAAATTTGCAGCAAGCTTTAATCTGTCTGCTTCAAGATCACTTTCAGGATTAATTTTGTCATGCTCATCTAATGCTGCAGCCCATTCTTCTGATATGCTGTTCAATCTAGCATCCTCATCTTCATTAACATCTTCATTCTGTAATTCACTTTCATCAACCTCACCTTTAAATCCCATATCCATGGGATGGATATTAAAAACAAGCCCATAAAGTACAATACATGACTTTATTTTGTTGACTGCCCCAATCTTATTTATTAATAAGTAAGCATAAGTAGTAACAGCAAACAAAACAGCTAATGGCGATATCATTACCACTAATATTAAAAATACCACACCAATCTGTATAAATGGATTTGGCACGGTACTCCGAAACAACTTTATTATATTTTTCTTGTGTTCTTTTTTTTCCATATACGCAATATACTTATCATAAATTTCGGATAACTCACTTACAGTAAAAGAAGAATTATCTATATCTATATCAGACGTTGTAACACCATATCTCGAACATACATCAATTATTTTATCAGAATAATTTTCTAACTTTTTTCTCTTTTTTTCTAATATAAGATACTTCTGATTATTTTCATCCAATTCAAGTTTTTTAATTTTATTGTATTCTTTTGCTTCAACTTCAAGTTCTGTCACCTTATTATTAAGCATATTTTCGTACTTCTCATTTATAGCGTTATCTTCTGCTTCCCATTTATCTATCGCTTTCACATAAGCTGCTTCCAGTATATTCTTCAAATCGCCTGCATCTAACGTTATTTCAAGCTTTTTAGTTTCATCCCTTACTCCGGAAAGAATTCTTATATACTCTTGATAGTCACTCACCTCCTGTGGTACATCTATTTCATTTACAGCGGCTGCAATATCTTCAAGACTGCTCATAACAGGAGTGACATTCTTTCTTTTGTATGCATCCACTATGCCTTCCAGCAAACTCAAAAGAATCACCTACTCTCTCGCAAGTCATACTCCTTTACAGTCACACCAACTCTGCCATTAAGAGTACGTAACGGTGTATCATCTATGCATACGCCTATACCTTTCCGATAATTAATATTCTTAAGATCCTCCAGCGAATTTATCATATCACCAATATCCTTTGGAACTATTACTATTCTGTCAACATTTTGTACATATATGTCGTAAGAGCCATCCCTATTCTCCACTTTACGTCTGTGACTGGATATTAATTGTACTGAACTTCCTACGAGCTGCTCAATTACATCAAGTATTGTAATTCCCTCTGGAAGTGAGCCTTTCTTTAAGTAACTGCCAAATGTACGCTCATCTATACTCTCAATCGCTGTATTATTTGTAGGATTTTCACGTAAGGCTTTCTTTATTATAAAAGCAAGCCGACTTGGAACTCCCTCAAATATACACCCGAGCTTTGCTGCAAAGAAAACGTCTTCTTTTAAATTTTTATGAAAAGCTTTATCAAATAACTCAAATGCTTCATAGAACTCTTTATAATCTTCTGTCTGAGAAAACCACTTAAAATACCCATCATTGTATGTCAGCAGCTTTCTGAACAGTTGCACATCCTCCGAAGCAGCCAATACCTTTCCTGTTGTATTTAATGATTCCTTATACTTACCACGTATTATTTCGTTTTTTTCCAAAATTGTCATTTCCAACACCACCTTATAAAGTCTACAGCTGATATTTCTTCAGCTGGTTTACTCATTAATCTTGCTGCGTCTTCCCTAAACACCCATAAATCATTAGAAGGTATATTGCATTTCTCATACATTAACGAAACAGGCGGCATACTGTACAGTTCAATGTTTCTGTCTGCGAGTTTCTCAACGACTACCTTTACTAAATTATCATGGAAAAATGATGGTCCCATTGCTAACGGCATCATTCCTAAATCAAGATATCCATAAGATACCCATTTAAATCTGTACATATTTAGAAGTTCTATGTAGTTTAAATAGCACTCTAAATCAAGAGATGGATTGCAGCAAACTATACCGTTCCTGTAATCCTTGAACTCACCCTTACATTGTTCAGGGTAATTGTAATTATAATTTTCCGTTTTAAAATTAAAAGTTTTCTGTATCACAAAAATTCCTCACAATCTGATCAAATTCTGAAAAAGATAGCGGAACGCCTCCATAGCAATAAAATTCGCATGTAAACCAATCCTTAACAGTTACGATAATTTTCCCGTCGCCCAACTGCGAATTTGGTATCTTACAAAAGTTATTATTACAATCGAAGATAACGATTGCATTTGCATTACTAAGCAGTCTGTCAACTGTACACCTAATCCGCTGTTCAATTGTGTGCAGCCATCGCTGATTCCATTCCTGTGGATCGTAACATTTATCAATTCCCAGTATTTTATGCTTTTTAATTGCGTCTTTTATAATAGAATCATCCGTAGTTTTTTTGTTCAATTCCCAATATGCATCAATCAACTTCACTTCTTGTCTTTTTAACAAATTCTTATCCCGCTCACCTAATACGGAAATCCACTTAATACCTGACTTATCGTGCAATAACCGAATAGCCAGAAAATCTTCTGCAATACAACGAATAACCACATTCTTTGATGAAAAGTACTCATACCATTTGATTACAGAATCCTCTAAATGCCTCTTATCTGCATCGCTCTTTAAATCGTAAGAAGACTCTTTTGGTAATATCATATATAATTTACCTAGCATAAATCTTTCCTCTTATCCTTTCATACAATTCACTTCCATACCACTTCGTGCCAATATCACACAGCATCTTTCCCTCAAAATGGTCTATTTCATGCATAAATACTCTTGCACGTTTCCCAAAGAATATTCTTGTATGCTTTACTGCTGCAACATCATAATACTCAACTTTTATAATTCTTGGTCTTTTTACAACCCACCAATCATTGCAGCTGGCACACATTTCTGCTGAATTATACATTAAAAACTGCCATTTAACAGTAGGATTTACAAAAGTTCTTTTTCTTCCTTTTTTCCGAGTAACAAACATTCTCTTACGCTCACCTACCTGCACTGCAGACAATCCCTGACACCTTGGATTCTTTTGCATTACATCCTTTATCCTTCTTTCTAATCTTTTTAAATCTTCAACATCACTTAAATCACAATCTTGTGATGACATTCTAAGAATCTTTTTTGGTATTTTTATAAGCTCTACCGCCATCACTACTCACCTACTTTCCTGACAATTATTCTGTCATTATTTAATACCGTTTCAGCTTTTTGAATATTCTTCATATTAATGAAATATTGCTGAAATTCTTCCGGCATTACACTGCACAATGCATCCGAAACCACATATTTCTTTTTATTGATGTTATTTACTGATATAGAAAATATATTCACTTCAACCCCGCCTATCGTAATGTAATATAATCACTAAGAATTGTTGTACCCGAAACTTCTATTATATACTCATCATACATGTAATACTTCCTGCCACTTGCCATATCTTTCACTACACCTAATACATGACCATTAAATTCTTCTGCCGCATTTTCAATGTTCAAAATATCAAGTTCCTTCTTTTTATAGATTATAACGTCATTGACTGTAATCCTTTCATTTGTAACACTTATTGCTCTGTCCTTTGTTTTTACAATAATATCTGCTCCAACAGCTATTGTATCTATGTTTTCAGAAAGCGTAAGAGCACCTGCTGTATCATACATCTGTTGTATTACATCTTGCATAACTTTTTCGTCATTGTCAAATAATTCTGCCTTGCACTCAATCCAGCAGTCCTTAGACTTTCTGAATAAAATAATCTGATACCCCAAGTATCTTGTATAGTACTTTGATGACTTAAAGCTTTCAAGCTGCTTCCAATTATAATCGCTATCAGCATGTGAACACCTTTTTGGTTCCTCACATATGTAATATTCTACTGTAGCAATATTCTCAATCTGCGCTGTCGCAGTTCTTCCGTTATACTCTTGCAAATCCACAATTTTGTTGTTTAGCCTTAACGTACTGTCAAAATCTATAGCTATAGATATGCCTTTATCAGAGCAACCCATTAAAGAAATTACGAGCAGAATCCACATCATTACAAAACTTTTCTTCAACAGTACCTCTCCTTTCATTTATAATATACTCAGAAAATCCAGCAAGCTTTATATACATACATTTAGTATGACTTGGTTGTTCCTCTGCAAATGGATCCAACATAAGTAAGAGCTCTCTATCAGTTGCTAACTCAGTTCTTAAGAGCTTCGTTGTATTTAAAACAGGTCTTGAAAATTTAGTTTTTGCTGGTAGAAGGTATCCTCTTGAAGTTATGGCTGCTCTGGTCAGAAGTTTAGTGTCGTATATATTAGTAACACTTTTAAGTGCTCGAATTATCTCAAGCTCTGTAGCGATACGCACAAGATGATAACCCGGTTCAATATCAATTACATTTCTTAGAGTGTCTATAAAATCATACTGTCCCATATACTTTCTAAGTCCGTCGTCATTATCACTCGCCTGCCGTATTACTTGTATAGCTGTTTCCACTTCTGGGGGTGGAAGCACTTCAACATTGACAAGTTCTATACCTTTTGTCTGATAACCATAACGTGTAGATGTAATATCAAATTTCACATAATGTCCTTTTAATGCATCTGCTGTTTCTAAGGGGTCTGCTTCACCTTCAATATTCTTTGTAAACAAACGTAATGTGAATACTTTTGATTTCATATCTACCATTGTAAGATCAATCCACTTTGTCTTATCAGAAGATCCACACTCATAAGAACTAAAGTATGCAGTACATCCATACTCTGTATGCCCAAACCTTAATGAGTTAATTTCAAAATTACATCCTGGACGTTCTTCTGCTAACTCTGGCAACAACTGTATGTTATCTGTCTTATCTATTGTCTGTATTGTATAAGCCTTTGCAATGTTGGCAACCAGCGAAACAGGTTTATCTTTGTATACATCCCACCTTATATCATATATAACTAATTCATCGACAAATTTAATTAATTCGTTGTAATTGTAAAAGATGTTCAATGTATCAAAATCAATTACTATCTCACAAAAATCCAAACCTTCCTTAATGTGTTCAATAAGTGCAATACTTTTAACTTCACCACTAATCATCTTGTCTTTCATCCCTTCTATGCTTTTCCTTAACATAAACATATACTTTCATATCATATAAACAAATTCCTAAAAATACTGTACGTAGTAATACAGTCAATAAAAATTTAGATATACTAAAATGTTGGAACAATATCTGTGTCATTGTAAGAAGAAATAAAGCGACTCCCTCTATTCCTGCCAATGAAGAAAACTTACAGAAATGTCCAAACTTCCTTGAACAGAATAATAATGTGCTTATTAATGCTGCAACTGTAATAATATCCAAACCATGCAATAACGCTGTAAATAACCAAACAATAATCGTTTCCATCAATAGTAAGTTCATTATTTCAACCCCAATTCTTTTAATATTCGTGTAAATGCATCCTGTTCCTGTAATAACTGCAGATTACCACGAACAGGTATTTCGTTTACACTTACAGTTTGTACAGCTTCTGTACCATTTGTATATATCTGCACTTTATCACTGTTCCTACTGCGATAAATATTAGCAGTTCCTACTAGTACAGATATAATAATTACAGCAACAAAATCCAATCAAACCACCTCCAAAAACTCTTTTACGCTCTTGCACTTTATGCTTGTACCACAATCCTTCTCGTAAATTATAACGTCTTGTGTACGTAACAACTTGTCAACGTTAAATGCTGACAAGCTGATATTACATACAATTCTCCGTTGACCATTGTATTCTGCGATAAGTGGTACAGAACCTTCTTCCAATGCCGATATTATTATTGGAAGTGTTTCATTGATAACTGGTAATCTAATACTTGGATACCTCATTCCTGTTCTCGTTTTTCCAAACCCTTCGACATCTAATATCTGTGCTTCCATTATTTAAATGTTGCCTCCTGCTTTAAAAGATTTTTCATTGCACTCGGAAGAAATGCACCAATATGATATTGTCCAAAAGGAAATATCAGCGACATTAAAATAACTTTTGATAACGCCATTGTGTCAGAATCCTTTAGTATAGCAAATACTATCCACATATTCGCTATCAAAAAAATCACTAATGCAATACTCAGTAAAATAAATGATACCAATTGAACTACTCCAACAGAAGCAAGCAATAAAGATAAACTAATCCGGAGCGTTGCTGATACTATTACTGCAACTGTAGAATATGTCACAATTCCCATTTTTCCAAAATATGTCTTTTCGACCAAGTATAAATTGAATAATGGTATTTTACACAAACACTTTTCTTTTGTTGTGAGTTCATCATATTCTATTTTCATAACTCCTTTCGCCATGCTTGCAGGTGTTATAAGCGCCATAAAAAATAAACCCTCTAAGAACAGCATAATTACTAAGTTAGCTATCATACTTAAATACCTCCACTTAACTTTGCTATCAGACTGTTAATTGCTTCTACTTCTTTTTCTGCTTCTGTCTTAACCTTTGGCACATCTTCTATAACTTCTTCTGCCTCTGTAGTCTCAACAGGTTTCTCATCAACTTCAGGAATTGCAAAATTCAAAGAATCAAATGCGCTGTCAAAATCTCCCCATATGTCTTCATCTTCTGTTTCTGTATCTTGGTTTTCATCTGTTATAGATACTGACGATTCTTCTTCTTTCATTGGTTCCGCTGCTGCTATAGTTGTTGAGGGCATTTGTATGCTGCTAAACACGGGCATGAAAACCTTAAGGACATCTGCTACAGCGTTCACTGATATGTCTTCTATATCGATATCTGTAATCTTAATTCGTTCCTCATGATCTTTCCAGCTTTGTTCATAGCTGTTCAACATACTCCTTGTAAACTTACAGTCAGCTCGTACTTCTTCTGGAACAAGTGTAAATGCGTTAAAGTCAATTGCCATTGACATCATATGTAATACTCCGCATAATGGCTTCATAGCCTTTTGTAATTGCATACTTTTACACAATCCTAAAAAAGGTGCCAATATATTAAGAGGCTCTGGAGCTTTCTCAAAAAAGTAATGTATTGCCGCCATATCATCTGCGCTTACCTTCTCACATGTCCCTAAGATAACTTTGCTTAAATAAGGTAGCTCTCCGTTATATCTATCCGACAGCAGCAGTGCTTGATCGTAAGTTGCTTTTGTTAAATAAACATACGCTTTCCTGTCCTTTAATTCGAGCATTATACAATTTTCCTGTATAATGCTTGATAGTCTTTCTTTATATAAAATCATACGGTGTCATACCCCTTTCATAAAATTCTAATAACATTGATAAATCATTCAGGTTATTTCTTTCTATAACCAGTACTCGATACATAAGATTCAATCTTCGGGAATCTATCATTCTTATTAACTTACTTCCATTACCAGTTTGATAATAGGTAACCTTTTCATTAAAAAGTATTTTTACATTTTTTATACACGCACGTAATGCAATATTCTCACCTACATTCTTAATACATTGTTCCAGCTTGCTTCTTCGATACCGCTCCATTAGAAGATACGATATTAAAACATTTCTTGGATACGTAATTTTATTAACTACAAACAACCGGGTTATCATACTTTCCGTTATTCTGTTGTATGAACCATACTCGTCTTTAATATGTTTAAGTGCTGTATCCATTTCTTCGTAAGTATGCTCAATTGCACTATACAATACGCTTACTGCTTTTTTATCTATTAAAAGATTGTACTTCATAATAAGTTCTTTAAAGATATCAAACATCTTCATCTTATTCTTCACAGGCAATCTTGTATTGTAACTTGTAAGGTAATCAACAGAAACTTCTGGCATGTATATGTCTATGCAAAGATCATTATACTTGTCTGCATTTTTTACAAATTCCTGAACTGCCTTTGCATCATCTGTTATTACACAAATATTGTATCTCCCTACAAGCGGTAAGCTGATAGCTGATGCAATCTCATAAAAAGCTTTCAGACTCTCGAAGACATAATCGTATGATATAATATCTTTTGGTTTTTTCTCCGGAACTATTGCATACATTTTTCGACAAGCCCCTCTTTCGCCTTTTTATTTTCAATGTACAGCTTTGCCGATGAACGTATCATGTCTATTGAAAATTCTTTTATATCAACCTGCTCCATGTATGCATACCACGCCGCTACGATATCTGCATCATTAATCCCCTTAATGTCTTTCTCGTCCCAAGATACTAATTCTATTACAGGAATATAAGTGTCATCTGCTACCTCAACAACTTTCTGTAATTGCCCATCTACATATCGTATATCATCATAAGGTAAATCATCATTTTCCATAATCTGCTTAATAGGATCTTTCTTTAGCATCTCTAGCTGATGGCTTATATCGTAATACTCATCAATAAACTCTAAAAACGTCATTTCTCCATCCCCTTTCTACCAACCTTCAAATTATAGTTCCTTGCAAAAGTCAATAACTCTGCAGTTTATGTTATGCAACTATATTGGTAATTGCATAACATAAACTAAGATATTCTTAATTACTGCGACTTACATATCCGGAATATTTACGCCTCTTCTCTTAAGCTCTTTCATAACCAACTCTTGAACATGATTTGTAAACTGTTCTGGAGTCATAATAGGGATTCCATTACTTAAAGCACATTCTGCTTTACCTCTGTTGGGCGTATCGCTTTCTTGGATAAGTGCCATTACACCAGTCTTTCGCTTACTCTCAGATACAGCGATACGAATAGCGCCTCTGCTTATGCTATTCATTGTGTAAATAAAATCATTACGCGAGCTATACCCTTTTATATTTCCAGATATCATAACAGTACCTGTAACAATGGGGGCTAACTCCGTTTTTACCTTACCCTTGATTTTAAAGAACGACGCTCCATTCCTTATCTCATCCTCACAAGCTTTCAATTCTGGTGCAAACTTTCCATTGTACATTTTAAGCAGATCGTCCAGATTCTCATACTCTCGAGCAATCGCACTCCAACCTGTATCAATGCCTCTGATAAAAGTCATACGCATAAAATCGTATAAAGACACACTCGGCTTTTCTTCCAGAATATAAGGTATTGCTCCAAAATGTGAACTAAGATGATTGCCTCGTATTATCTTTAATGCTGTAGAACTTCCTATTCCCTTCACTTTTAATATGTCACACATCATTACAACTTTTTCAGCCATCATATAAGGACACTTTGTATTGCTGCATCTCCTCGCTGTAATTTCACCTTTCTTATTGTAGAAGTTCTCCATTTGACTTCCACATTCACACACACTTCGCAAATTATTTGTAAGCCATTCCGGGAGCGATTTATCATCTTCCTGCAAAATCCACATACTTACTCCTCGCTTTCTTTTGCTGATGACTGCTGAACACTAGAACGTGGTGTCTTTAATACAGTGAATGTACTCATAACCACAAATACACTTAATAAAATCAGTAGTTCACATGCCCGCGTAAAAAGTATCACAACATCTACAACACCACTGGTACCTGCTATAATTATGCCATACTCTGCTCTAAGTTCGTTTACTTCCTCTCGTAAATTTTCTTGATTATTTTGTACTAAATCGTATAGACTATTATTATAATCTACTATTGTCTTTATATAACCTGAATTTCCTCGATATTCTACTAACTTGTGAATACCTTCATAGTTTTCTTCTTCACAACAATTTTCCAACATTGCAGCGTGTTGCTTAATTCTTTCCAGATTATATGCTGCCTGTCCAAGAGAATACTCTGATCCTATGTACCTTATATACATTGAATTATAACTAAACACATTAGTAACAGTACCGATACAGAACGCTAACCAAACCACACACGTAATAATTGCAGCTTTCGTTACTGTTCGTAGGCATTTTAAAATACCTTCTTCTGTTTCATAGTTATTCACCAGATAACCAATTACTGTACCTACTCCAACTCCAACTAAAGTTGTGTAAATCATTTTTATATTATTATCTTTACATAACATAGAAACTCCCAAAGTCCACAAACAAACAGCCATTAGACATATTACTAATATCACAGCCCAGACTGCTTTCCCTCTTTTCCCTTTTAATAAATATTTCATCACTTTTCCCTCCTAAATTATACAATTATCCATCTATTTCAATTGTGTAAACTCATATACATAGTTTTTTCATATATTGTCTGCTACGAACATATGACTTTTTAGCAAGCACCAAATACCAAAGTACAAATACACAAAAAAATATACCCAAAGATAGGCATAATTGTTCTGACTGTATTAAGACTTTGGCAAAAGCTACAGCATTTGTTATAAGAGGACTAAATTCTTGATTGATTGCTGCTAATTTACTTTTCAAATTCTCACAGCCACTCTGAATTGCATCAGCTATATTATTGTTATAAGCTACTATCGTCTTAATGTGTCCTATATTCCCTTGGTATTCTGTCAATCTATGTATAGCGTCATAGTCTTCTTTATCACAGTAATCCACCATCATTTCAGCATACTGTTCTACTTTCGACCAATTATAATCTGTCTTTCCAAGAGAATACTCTTTTCCTATATAAGATAAGTATATAGCATCATAACTATACTTGCTGTACGCAATAACAATAAACAACACTAATGTTATAATCCCAATAACTCTTGCAGCAGTACTAGCTTTTATCATTCTCTTTTTTATGTTCTCTGGCGTTATATTTTTGTCTTCTATCTTGTTTATAATACTAGCTGTACAAATCCCCAACAAAATGATAAATACACTGAGCTGATACATATTGCTTTTAAACATCTCAAAACCCAGTGGAAAAGCTAAACTGATAGCTATCGCCGTAAAACTTCCTAACCAATTTATTTTTGTTTCTTTATATAACTTTCCTAAAATTTCCATTACACTAATCCTCACTTTCTTCAAATACTTTCTTACTATGTTTATATATGTTTAACGTCGTTATCCATCCCATGCAAATATAACCACATAACAGCAGTATTATTAGAGTTACTACCTGCCATATCACTGTATACATACCTAAACTTACAACAATATCTTCATAAAATGGTGCATATATGTTATAGCTATCTATTACATTATCTTGAAAGTTATCGCTATGTACTGTATCACACAGACTGTTATTGTACTTTACTAACATTTTTATATATTCAGATTTACCTTGGTATAGCAGTAGTTTATTTATATCTTGAAAATCACCTGATACACAACATTTGTTTAACTTATCGTAATGTTCTGTATATATCTCTATTGCATTAGCAGTCTTGATGCCATATGTATCGCCAATATAATCCAAATACATATAATCATAACTATTTGCAAAACCTGCAGATACTGATATAACTACAAATATAATAAATATCAAAGTATAACTCAAAATTTTCATTTTTCGAAACTTTCTTATTATCCTCCTTTGCGTTATATTTGTACTGTTTGATTTACTTGTGTAATAACTAACTGCAACACCAATTAGACAAGCCAAAATGTAAAGTATACTCTTATACTGCCACCAGATATAGACACTAAACATAAAACTAACAGATGCTATAAATACAATCACAGCACATTGTATTGAAACTCTTCTTTCATGTATTATTTGTTGCATCTTTGTCATACTATTTCCTCATACTTTCTTTTTCTTCCTTTGCCTCCACAAATTTCAAGTACCATATTGTCCGACATATTACTAATAATGACACTACTAATGAAAAAACTGCATAAACTATATAACCTACTACGAAAGTAAGACAAGTTCTCTGTCTTGCTGATACTCGTGCTGCCGCTTCTAACATAGGTACATATGCATTATTTTTCGTAACAGAGTTACTTCTGTTAATGCAGTTTCCATCATATACTTCGTTATTTAACTGCACTAATGTCTTTAGATATGCCGAATCGCCTTCATAGTCTGCCAATTTAGTAACATTATTACTGTCTGTTTGCTCTATCACTACACACAATAATGAAGCTTCCATTCCACCATGCAATGTTTCTACGTCATAAACTCTTTGCGCATATTTTATATAAACATTATCATAACTTGGAAACATTAATTTACTGCATAATACGCCAAGTATTATCAAGAACAAACTTAAAAAGCTATATGATCGAATTTTACGTACTCGCAAGCTCGCTTGTGATTTACTCATATTCCTTATTTGACTCAGAATATAACCGAACACTACACCTGTTACACTGCTAAATACATAAAATTTATAGGATTCTCGTCCTTTTAAAAGAATAAATGCCACAAAGATTACTATGGCTCCTATAATAGAAATAAAAGCACAAATAGTCTTAATCAATCTTTCAACATCATACTCGTTTTCTATCTTCATTACTTTGCCTCCTATGGTATGACTTCCTCTGCACTTACAACAATCTGTTTTTTGTCAGCAGTTTGTATGTATTCAATTCTTAATACAATATTTCCTGAATCATTAAGTTCTGCATATCTTTTTGGTGTAATATACATAAAACATGCATCACCGTTTTTTAGGTAGTACTTGATAAAAAGCTGATGTCCTCTAGCTGGAAGTTTTTCATAATCCACATTAATAGTCGTGCTATGCCGTGTATAACCTTCTTCCGATGTGTCATACTTCAATTCTTTCTGACCAATCCACGTATTAGCATAAAGTTCTTTGAATTCTTCTGATGCATTATCAAAATAAGGAAGAATCTCTTTCTCCATTATTTGTTTTCTGGCAGCTTCAGCACTTTTTATCAGAGAATCAAAATCCTGTTCTTCATATTCGAAGGTTTCTATTTCTTTACCTGTATACCCTGCATTTCTTAAAGCTTCAACTTGTGCATTTGTGTACTCAAATACTTCTTCAAGTTCTTCCTGTAATAATTCCTCAGCTCTTCTTTGTTCTTCCTTCGCTTTTTTGTTATTTATTACACACGATATTATTACAGCAATAACCAATAAAACAAGTGCAATTGCAACAACAGCTGCAGCCATCAATGTCTTTTTCTTTTCCCCTACATCCGTAACATTTGGATTACTTTGTATTATTGGAGTATCTTCATTCTCTGAAGATATACTTTCATCATCTTCATTCTCATTTCCTTCTGGTGAATAGTTATCTCCTTGTTTCATACTTTCTTCCATAAAACCTCCTTATACAACATCTGTTAATGTTTGATTAAATCTTGTAATATTAATCTGATTACAGTTCGTTATTTTCAATAAAAAGACACATGGTTACTAACCCATGCGCCTTTGTGCTGTTACTTAAAAATATTAAGTTGTATACTAAGCTAATCTCATAACTTCAGCTTCAAGCTTAAACAGTTTATCTGCAATTATTTCAGCAAATACCTTCTGAAGATTTATCACTTTCCCCAAATTTCGCCTTATCCAGAATTCCTATACCCTTGTAATGTATTACATCATTTTACTAAGCAACACCAGTGACAATACTATCTATTTCGTCTGGGATATATCCAATCTTCATCTTTGTATCAATCAATTTACCTTTAATGAAATAAACAACTGTATACGGTTTATCATTACCTGATAAACTAAATATTTTTTGGTGTATCCTTTCCGCTTCGGAATCAGTTATATCATAATCAGATAAATCAATAATAACTTTATCAAGCATATATGTGCTATAGACTCTCTTAATATAGTCATGAAAACTTGTATTAATATCTTTTATGGTTAAAATGTCATCCTCATCAGCTTTTTCACTATCAGATTCTACAATTAACTCACCATTCTCATCAAAGTCAACATATGTTTCCAACTCCTCGTAAGCAGCAATACCTTCCTTTATTGCATTATTCTCTGCGAAATCTTGTTCTATACTTAATTCAACTGCACTATCATTTACATCCATATTTTCCATATATCTCTTGACAGATTCTTTGATTGCTTCCATATGTTCCAATTTTTCATTATTTCCAATCTCAATATCTATCAGTGTATGCGTAAACTGTGGATGTTGTAAATGCGCAGCAACATCTTCAGGTGTCTTAAATTCCCTGATAAGCCCTAACATATAATCTCTAAGGCATGTAGCTCTATACACGGTTAAATCATTTAGATAATGGCTAAAACTCTTATCCATAATTCTTGCAATTACTGTTTTTGCAATATCTTCAGATTTTATATTTTCATTTGGATTTATGAAATGTTTTCTCATCATTTCATAGACATCATCTGCCATACCTTCACGACACTTATTTGTAAATTCTTCTGTCACTTTCAGTTTCCCGTCAACAAATAAATCATCTGTTAAATAAGTTTCTCGAAGTTCATTGCAGATCCTGTCAATTTCCCTAACTTTCATGTAATCAAAGCTATCACAATACGTAATGGAATGCAGAATACGTTTATGACCATTTTCCCATCGATTGATTATCTCATCCCTAAAAGATAAATCTATTTCGTACTTTGCTGATTTACCATCATACCAATTACCTACCATAGCTGGCGCTGCAAAAAATGGCGGGGCATCTTTTATCTGCATTTCCATACATTTTTTAAACATCATGATAATCTCTTCATGTGGGATTGACTTATGTGAAGATACCAGTACTTCGTCATGTATTGATAACATAATACGAACTAATGGAAGCCACACTCCATCGCAATCAACTTTTTTATCCCATCCCTTTGCTTTGATATAATCTTGTATATTGCACTCTGCTATTTTTAGATAATCTGCACCAAATCCCTGAATTGGTGTATTATTTGCAGCTCTTATAATTGTTGCAGCGGCAGACTTGCTTAAAGCTGGATCAAGGATATCCTTAAATGGCCGTATTCGCCCAAATTTTGTCATCATAAAGCCATTCTTTTTTACAAATTCTTCATTATCAACTACCAATTTCTTTATTTTAGGAAGATTATTGTAAAAATCATTAATAGAATTCTGTGCTGCAATTAAGTCTGCTTTTGTGTACTTGGGGCCTGCATTCTTCTTTGCAAGACCTTGTGCTGACATTCTATATACAACTCCAAAATTCGTTGACTTTCCTTTTTTCCTTTCATCTGCTGAAATTGCCCATATTGGTTTTCCCGTGATAATTGATAAGATAGCTCTATGAATATCTATATCCGGATCCGACTGTAACTTAA
>ERZ778516.1097-NODE-1097-length-21489-cov-5.308062_pt1 | contig 21489 bp, 14 predicted proteins | sample MGYA00510342_ERZ778516 | MGnify/ENA primary metagenome ERZ778516 (study PRJEB29527, sample SAMN07138961) | mouse gut metagenome | material: feces | host: mouse | place: China:Nanjing | collected 2016-01-25 ... | reverse complement strand
AGCGGAGAAACATCATTTAATGCCACTGGTCTTTTTAAAATTTTCTTTTTTGTCTCAGCTGGCTTAACAACTACTGTTTCCTTTGTTCCATCTTCATTTTCTTTTTCTTCTGTTTCCTCTGGCTCTACCACAGTTTCAATTACAGTATCCTTTTCTGTTACTTCATCTTCGGCAACTGTTTCATACTGCGGCTCGGCAGTTTCATTTTCAAGGAAAATCGGAATCGGCATAAAGGAGCAGTATTTCTCAATCACTTCTCTTGCTCTGTATTCATTACAAAACTCCAGACTGTCCTCGTTCAGATAGAGCACGATTTCTGTTCCAACAGAATCTCTGCTGCCCTCGCCCATCTCATAGGTCGTACCCCCGTCACATTCCCAGTGTACCGGTGCAGCACCTTCTTTATAAGAAAGCGTATTAATTTCCACTCTTTCTGCTACCATAAATGCAGAATAAAATCCCAAACCAAAATGTCCGATAATCTGGTCCTCGCTTGTTTTATCTTTATATTGCTCCAGAAACGCTTCTGCACCAGAAAATGCGATTTGATTAATATACTCTTCTACTTCTTCCGCAGTCATTCCCAGACCATTATCAATAAATTTCAAAGTTTTTTCCTTGTCATTTACAGAAACTCTTATTTTAAATTCATTGTCATCCGGAATCTGATATTCGCCCATCATATCAAGCTTTTTTAATTTGGTAATGGCATCGCAGCCATTTGATATTAATTCTCTGAAAAAGATATCGTGGTCTGAATATAACCACTTTTTAATAATTGGAAAAATATTTTCGCTGTTAATTGATAAATTTCCCTGTTGATTTGCCATAATAAAAACATCTCCTTTGAATTATTTTTAATATCTTGAATTGTTCTTACCTATCATAAAACTATTTCTGGAAAATGTCAAGAGAAAATTAGCACTCATTTTGATTGAGTGCTGACATTTTTAAAAAAGAATAAATTACTATTGCAACCCCCATTTTTATGATATATTATTAATAAAGGAGCAACCATCCACAAAGTGGTTACTCCCAAGTGTTATAAATTCTGCCCGATTGGTCAGGAAACAAGACAGGCTTTTTTATTTATCTTCGCTTATTCCTATTATCTAAACAGGCAATCAATGACAATTTTTCAGCAAATTTCCACCCCAACCGGCACACTCACTCCCACTTCTATTCCTTCCGGTTTTCTTTTGCACTTTATTTCTATCTTCCCATATGGACAGGTAATACTTCCTCTGATTTCTTTCATATCTGGTGGCAGATATGGCTCCACTTTTATTTTTCCAAATCCCGGCTCCAGCGAACGAATACCAAGCATTCCACAGATAATCCATTCTCTGGCATGTCCCATCATGGCATGATTGCGGCTTCTCTCCATTCCATTCCACAGCTCATCACAGTTCCAGTATTCCGGAAGCGTTGTAAAGCCTCTATCCACAAAAGCCCGATAGCTTGGTGATGTCTCATTCATAATCATCTTATATACTACATCATTTCTTCCATGCTCTGCCAGTGCAAGAAATACCTGCTTTAATCCTACTTCTCCTGAAGTAAGATGATAATCTTTTATCTGCACAGCCTTCACCAGCTTATCTACCGTTTCCTGCTCCCGTTCTTTCGGCACCAGACCGCTGAATAATACGCATCCATAGCTTGCCTGACTTCCGTTTCCATATATTCCGTCAGCTTCATTATAACACAGAGAATGTTTATGAAATGCCTTTTTTGTCTTTTCTGCCATCTGAAGATACTCTTTTGCCTCTTCTTCATGCCCTGTAATTTCGGCTGTTTTTCCCACAATACCAAGCAGCCTGTAATATGCGCAGGTCGCTACAAGCACCGTCGGCGTATTTTCATTTAACTGTCCCCACTCCCCCATCTGAGCATAATTGTCAAGAACGCCTCCTGTTACATATTTCTGTAAATATTTCAGATATTTTTTCATAATCGGATACATGTCATACAACACCGTTTTATCCCCATAATACTGATAATACTCCCATGGAGTAAACACGCATGCCCCATTCCAGTTTGGGTCTTTATGCAGCCCGCATATCCTCTGATATTCCGGTATAATCGCAGGTACAAATCCCTCCGGCTCATTGTCCGGAAGCTTCGCCTGTTCTCTGTCATGCTGACTGTCTGCAATATCATGCAGAATTTTTCTCATCCAGTGACTTACATCATAAGTGCCTGCCAGTGAGCGAAACATCAGATGGCTTGTCTCTATCCATCCAAGCTTTTCAATCTGCGGACAGTCTGTAAAGGCAGAAAACATGTTGCTTTCCATGGAATGTTCAATCATTGTATTTACTTGATTAAAAAGTATATTATCAGAAAAAAATTCACTGTTTTTTTCATTTGCAGTTCTGACAATACAATACCTGATATTTTCCTTTGTCAATTCTCCCGGCCACCCCTCTATCTCCAGATATTGAAACCCATGATAACAAAACAGGGGATGCCATACTTCTCTGCCGTTTCCCTTTATACAATAAGAATCCATAATCACACACTGATATCTTTCATTCCAGCTCTGTGTACATGAGGACTGGTCCACGGCGCCTATTAGACAATCAGCCTTTGTCTGGCTGCATATTCCATCAGTCTTTACAAGCTCTGCCGGATACATTTTTATCCACATTCCCCGCTGTTTTTCTGTTGTCTCAAGAGAAATCTCCGGAAAACCCGCTCCATTTCTTCCCATATCAACCAGCCAGTTCCCGTTTGAAAGTCTGCTGATTTTATAAGGAGACAATTTTTCCATAATTTTAACCGGCAGAAATTCTCTGCCGATAAGCTGACCACTTGGCGGACACATCTGTACTGCCTGATTCCATCCGCTTCTGCTGCCACCGGGAAGATTCCATTCACTTTCCTCTTTGCATGCATCATAATCTTCACCGCCATACCAGTTCTGAAAAATAACAGGACTTTCTTTCCAAAGCCAGCTTTCGTTACTGACTGCTGCCAGCTTCCTTGTACCATTCTGATACAACAGTTCCACCTGTGCAATCAGCTTTTTTTCTCCGCTGATTTCCGGCTTTACAAATCCTCCATCATTTTTCTGATAACGATGAGGAGGAATCGGTGTTCCATCTCTCTTCGCCATAACCGGATTCTCCAAAAATCCGCAGTATTGTCCGTTTCCAAGTATTACACCAAGTGTATTTATCCCCTCGCTTAAAAATTTGGTAATGTCACAGGTAACATAATACACACTCTTTCCCGCATCACTTTCCCCCGGCTCAAAAAAAGTATCAGCCAGCTTTTTCCCATTCAGAAATCCATAGAAAATTCCCAAACCACTGATATACAATCTTGCTGCCTCTATCTGAGCGATATCATTAATTGTAAAATCACATACAAATTGTGGTGCTGCTGATTTATTTCCTGTCCAGTTATCGCCCTGTCCAATCCACACACCCTTCCAGTCTTCTTTTTCAAGCAGTCCCATCTCAAAAAAGGCCGCCTCACTCCAATCAGAGGCTGCCTTATTCTCATCCCACACCCTCACTTTCCAATATACTCTCTGTCCTGATACAAGTTCTTTTCCATTATATTGGATTCCAAAAGTTTCTTTTTGCCTTTCCACTCCTGAATCCCATAAATCACCGCAATCCTTATTCAAAAGCTCCATGGATGAGGCTGCCACAATACGAAAAGCACTTTGTTTCAGCCAGCGGTTTTCCTCTGTTATTCTGCCACCGGAAATCCAATAGGAAAATATTGGCCTTTTTGTGGTAATTCCTATCGGGCAGCACAAATTTTGAATCATTAAATGTTCAGCCTTCATATCATTTTCCTTTCTCTAATACACACTTAACTCCTTTTCTACTTTCATATCCCATACCTTTTCCAAACTCTTATCCATGGTAAACACATTCATAGAACTTCCTGTAATACAATTGAGCACATTATTCTCATATACAATATTCAGATATAATCCTCCTATATCCTCTATCTTGTAGGAAAGCTCATTTTCCTTCAGCATTCTTTCCATTTCTTCCTCATTAAGTCTTAATACAATCTTAAACTTAAGCGGTGTCCGGCTTCCCTTTATCATCTCAAAGCACAGTGGCCTTATTCTTTCCCATGTTGACCACTGTGGACTTCCCATATCTTTATATTCTTCTCCGGAATAAAACTTCTTCTGTACATGCCCGTCGATTGTAAATTTGTTAAATGTCACAATCTCTGCTTCACACAAAAAATACCTGTCAAAATTCTCTTTCATAAGAAGTTCGGACATAAATGTCTTTACATTTTCAATATTGATACATTTCATAATCTACTTCTTTCTTTCTCCATAAATAGCCCATCCGCCTTTTATCTGGTCCTTAATCTCTTCATATGTAAATCCTGTATCTGTTCTTATACGGCTGTTTGGGTCCTTTACAAAAAATTTTCCATCTTCATATTTATATATAAGTATAAAATGTCCCGAATAAGTAAAGATTCCCGGTCCCATACTGAGAATCACCAGCTTGTCCTCTCTTAATGCCAGCCGGATTGACTCCTCTGTAACGGATATCTGCTCGGAATTCAGTCCAAGCTTTTTTACTCCTCCAAGCATCAAATCCCATGCGGTCCCTACGCCGTCTACATAATATCCGTTATCCTGCGCAAATTTGCACACTGTAATTGGCGTATACTGCGCTCTTCCGGTAATCGCCACTATCGCCATCGCAAGGCATGTAGGGCCGCAGCCGGAATCCCCGATTACATTATCTCCATATTTTATATATCCCCACCGGTCATCCCACTGAATGAAAGTTGGAATAGCGCCCTTTGTATAATCACCCGAAATATCCACTACACTGGAATGCTTTTCATTAATTTCCACCGGATATTTCAGCACAAAATCAACGACCTCCTCGTACTTTACCAGAAATTCTATCATTTCCGGCGGATACGCCGCCTGATGAGCAACGATAAATTCCAGCTTCTCATCTCCGTTCTCAGTACTGTAAATCCTGTCTTTCAGCTTTTGTATCATTTCTTCATCATTTTGATAGATATACATGCTTTCGTCAATCGCAATATCGGATAAATCCATAGTATTCGAAACCACGTCAGGAATTGTTGTTTCCTCCTCCTGATTCGGATTTTTGTCTTTATCCTGTGTCTTTAATGATTTCATCATGTCTCTCACAGTAACAACGATTAGCACTGTTCCCACAATGATAAAGAGCGCAAATACCGATGCCAGTATTGCCTGTCTCTTCTTACGCTTCCTTCTTTTGCGCTCCCGTTCCTCCTGCCGTCTCCGGTTCTTTTCCAGCTCTTCTCTTCTCCTTTTTTCTTCCAGAACCCGGCTCTTTTTTCCTCCATGTATTGGATTTAAATCACTCATTACAAACCTCTTTCTAAATTTATATACTAAAGTATTTTGTCTGCGTAAAATTGGAAAACTGCGATTGAAATTTCTTATGAAAGAAAAATCTGATATCTATGCAAAGTCAAACAATGATAACTGATTTGTCTCCGGCAAATCACCGAAAATTCCCAAATCGCTCATTAAATCTATGACTGTCTTGCTCACCTTTGTTCTCATTCTAAAATCATCCTTTGACAAAAACTCCCCGTCCTTCGCAGCCTCCACCACAGCTTCCGCCGCCTTATCACCCATTCCATCTATGGTGCCAAAGGAAGGAAGAAGCTTTCCGTCGATAATCTGAAATTTCGTTGCCTGAGATTGATAAAGGTCAATCGGCAGAAATTCAAATCCCCTTGCATACATCTCCTGAACAATTCTCATATCCTTTATTGTATCCTCTTCCTTTGGCGTAATTGTTCCTGAATCCTTTTTTTTGCGGTATTCTGCCAGAAAATATTCCAGCTTGTCTCTTCCCTGACACATCAGTTCATAGTTAAATGAAGAAGCTCTGATACTGAAAAATGCCGCATAATACGCCGCAGGATAAAACACCTTATAATATGCGATGCGCCACGCCATCATTACATAAGCAGCCGCATGCGCTTTTGGAAACATATATTTTATCTTTTTGCATGACCAGATATACCAGTCCGGCACATTTGCCGCCTTCATTGCATCTTCCCATTCAGGTTTCAGGCCTTTGCCCTTACGTACAGATTCCATAATCGTAAATGACAGTTCCTTATCCATTCCCTGATGAATCAGATAAATCATAATGTCATCTCTGGTACAAATCGCAGTGGAAATTGTCGCTGTTCCCTCTTTAATCAATGTCTGGGCATTTCCAAGCCACACATCTGTACCATGCGACAATCCTGCGATTCTTACAAGGTCAGAAAAAGTCGTCGGCTGAGTATCAATTAACATCTGCATGGCAAAATCCGTACCAAACTCTGGTATTCCCAAAGCTCCAAGCTCACAGCCTCCAATATCCTCCGGTGTAATCCCCAAAGCTTCCGTGGACTTAAATAATGACATTACCTCTTTACAATCCAGCGGAATCGTTGTTGCATCCAGTCCTGTCAAATCTTCCAGCATACGAATCATGGTAGGGTCATCATGTCCAAGAATATCCAGCTTTAAAAGATTATGGTCAATAGAATGATAATCAAAATGAGTAGTCACCGTTTTAACTGTCATATCGTTTGCCGGATGCTGCACCGGTGTAAATTTATAAATCTCCTCACCGTAAGGAAGTACAATAATTCCTCCCGGATGCTGACCTGTTGTTCGTCTTACCCCTGTACAGCCTTTTACAATTCTGTTGATTTCACAGACACGCTTATGCTGACCTCTTTCCTCATAATATTTCTTTACATATCCAAAGGCTGTCTTATCTGCCAGTGTTCCTATTGTTCCTGCCCGATAGGTCTGCCCCTTTCCGAAAATCACTTCGGTATATTCATGCGCCTTGCTCTGATATTCGCCGGAAAAGTTCAAATCAATATCCGGTTCCTTATTTCCCTTAAATCCAAGAAAGGTTTCAAACGGAATATCAAATCCGGCCTTAATAAGTGGTTGATTGCACACAGGGCAGTTTTTATCGGGCATATCGCAACCGGAACCTCCCGTATACTTTTTTACCTCTGGGGAATCAAACTCGCTGTAATAACAGGACTCGCAGTAATAATGAGGACTCAATGGATTTACCTCTGTAATTCCCGCCATAGTCGCTACAAAGGATGAACCGACAGAGCCTCTTGAGCCTACCAGATATCCGTCTTCCACAGATTTCCATACCAGTTTCTGAGCGATAATATACATTACTGCAAATCCGTTAGAAATAATGGAATTTAACTCTCTCTCCAGACGTTCCGTTACAATCTCTGGCAAATCCGGTCCATACATGGAATGTGCCTTTGTATAGCAGATATCTCTTAATGTCTGGTCGGAATTTGGAATCACAGGCGGAGCCTTGTCCGGATGTACCGGAGAAAGCGGCTCTATCATATCGGCAATTTTATTTGTATTTGTAATCACTACCTCCTCTGCCTTTTCCGCACCAAGATAGGAAAATTCGTTCAACATTTCCTCAGTAGTTCTTAAAAACAGAGGAGCCTGATTGTCAGCATCATCAAAGCCCTTGCCCGCCATAATAATCCTTCGGTAAATCTCATCCTCTGGATTTAAAAAATGTACATCACAGGTAGCTACTACCAGTTTATTAAACTTTTCACCAAGCTGAACAATTTTTTTATTTACCTCTATCAGATTTTCAAGTGTTGTCTCACCTTTTCGTACCATAAACATATTGTTGCCGTTTGGCTGAATTTCCAGATAATCATAAAAATTTACAAGCCTTGCGATTTCCTCATCACTTCTTCCGCTGTATACCGCCTGATAAAGCTCGCCTGCCTCACAGGCGGAGCCGATAATCAGACCTTCTCTGTATTTCAGAAATTCACTTTTCGGAATACGCGGCTGTCTATGAAAATACTTTAAATGCGAATCAGAAACCAGCCTGTAAAGATGCCGTCTTCCAAGTTCGTTTTTTGCCAGAATAATCGCATGGTGAGAAGGAAGCTTTCTTATGGATTCCTCTGTGGACTCTGCCAGCTCATTTACTTCATCCAGATTGGAGATTCCTCTGTTTTTTAACATCTGAATAAATTTTACAAAGATTTCTGCTGTACATCCTGCGTCATCTACGGCGCGGTGATGATGTTCCAATGAAATATTCAGTGCCTTTGCTACGGCATCAAGCTTATATTTATTCAAAGTCGGAAGAAGCTGTCTTGCCAGAGATACAGTATCCAAGGTGGTAGGCTTGTAATCACAGCCCAAATCTGCAGCATTTTTACAGATAAAGCTCATATCAAAATCCGCATTGTGTGCTACCATCACACAGTCCCCACAAAATTCTAAAAATTTTGGAAGTACTTTATCTATGGTTTCTGCTCCCATTACCATGCTGTCATTAATACCGGTAAGTTGCTCGATTCGAAATGGAATCGGAATCAGCGGATTGATAAACTCGCTGAATTTGCTGTCAATCTTTCCATTTATTACCTTTACTGCGCCGATTTCTATAATTTTATCATAAGCGGCGCTAAAACCTGTTGTTTCAATATCAAAAACTACATATGTATCGTCCAGAGATTGAGCTTTCGAATCTGTGACTATCGTTTTTATATCATCTACAAGATATGCTTCCACTCCATAAATTACTTTGAAATCAACCTTTTCACCCTTTTTTTTGTAATCTCCCAGTATCTTGTCCATACCATGCAGAGCTTCAGTAAAGCCCTGTACATTTCCGTGGTCGGTAATGGCAAGCGCCTTATGGCCCCATTTAATCGCCTGTGCCAGTATATCCTTTGCCTCAGAAACTCCGTCCATATCACTCATCTTTGTATGACAGTGCAGCTCCACTCTTTTTTCGACACTTGTATCTACCCGCTTTACACGAAAATCCGAGCCCTTCATAATACCGTAGATTGTGGCTATGGAAATCTCCTTTGTGTATGTGTCAAGCATTACCATTCCGCTTAACTTTATAAATATGCCCTCTTTGATAATTTCCAGTATCTCCGGAAGATTTTCATTTTTTACAAATATCTTTGTAGAAATTGTATCTGTAAAGTCTGTAACAGAAAAAAGAATAATTGTGCGTTCATTTCGAATTTCTCTGGTTTCACAGAAAATCACCTGACCACGAATCATGACATTACCGCTTTCCTCTGTGATATCTTTAATCGGAATAAATTCACCGTCAAATTCTCTGCCATATAATACATCGGGATTATTTGACTTTTTATAATAATCACGTTTTTGATAGGAAGCTTTTTTCTCTTCCTGTAAAATACTGCTTCCTTGCCTACCACTTCCTTTTTGCTTATCACTTCTGCTTTGTTTGCTGTTTTCGGCTTGTCCGTCGAATGGAGTTTTATCTTTCTGTCTCGTATTTCCTTGCATATTATTTTTCTGCATACCTTCTTCACTTTGGGGATTTTCTGCATTTTTTTCCTGTCGATGCTGCTGTCTCAATTCTTTATTGCGCTTTAAAATTTCTGCAATTTCATTTTTTTCCTGCTGCTCCATCTGTTTTCTGTATTTTCCTGCTTTTGGCTTTATATATTCGACGGAAAGCTGCAGCTCCAGTCCACAGCGTTTGGATATAACCTCTGTCAGATATTCATACAGTTCTCTGGATTTTGTCTTATTTATCTGAGTATCTTCCAGCTTTAACAGAGCAATATTTTCATCTGTAAACTCCATGCTGCCTTTTCTCATCATATTGTACATTACAATACTGCTGCTTCTGAGTTCCTCTAAAATACTTTCCCTGTATTCCTCCCAAAGACTTCGCGGTGTATACTGTTTGGATAAAATATAATTTTCGATAATCTGCACATGAATATGTGTTCTTCCAAACATCTGCTTCTGAATCTCATTCTGTACCATATAAATACTTTTTTTTGGAATAATTCTGGTTCCGGTCATATAGACACGAATTGCATCCTTTGTATGATTAGTGGAAATTTTATTTACCTCTACAAGATTTAACAGCTCTGTTAAATTATGTTCCAGCTTTAAATCAGGAAATACCTGAAAAAATCCTTTACTTTCTACCATCACGCTACCTCTTGTACATACTATTTCTTATACATGTTATTTCTCAGACACATTTTTTATCCTTCAGTATTATGGTTCCAGTTCTTTAATTCTTCCTCCAGTACTGCAAGAAGCTGTTCCTCCGGCACCTTTTTAATAATTTCACCTTTTTTAATAAGAAGACCCTCTTTATCTCCTCCTGCAATTCCAATATCTGCTTCTCTTGCCTCACCGGGACCATTGACTGCACAGCCCATTACTGCTACTTTTATATTTAAATAATCGTACCTTGCTGTCATTGTTTCCACCTGATTTGCCAGTCCGATTAAATCAATCTTTGTACGGCCGCAGGTAGGACAGGATACTACGGTAATGCCTTCCTGTCTCAGACCTAATGTTTTCAATATCAGCTTTGCAGTTTTTACCTCCTCCACAGGGTCTCCGGTCAGAGATACCCGAATGGTATCACCAATACCCTGATATAAAATCACTCCAAGCCCCACGGAAGACTTAATATTACCAGAATATACCGTACCTGCCTCCGTAATACCCACATGTAATGGATAATTCGTCTGCTCTGCAATCAGCTCATGCGCATGTATACACATGGAAACATCTGAAGATTTAATACTAATCACAATATTATCATAATTAAATGCCTCTATCATTTTCACTTTATCCAATGCGCTCTCAACAAGTCCCTCAGCAGTTACTTTTCCATATTTTTCCAATATTTCCTTTTCCAGAGAGCCACTGTTTACACCCACCCGAATCGGGATACTTCTTTTCTTTGCTGCTTCCACCACTGCTTTTACCTTTTCAGTACCGCCGATATTTCCCGGATTAATCCGGATTTTATCAGCTCCGTTTTCAATGGCAGCAATTGCAAGCCGGTAGTCAAAATGAATATCTGCAACCAGCGGAATCTTTATCTGTTTTTTTATTTCTGAAAGCGCCTGTGCAGCCTTTACAGAAGGCACTGTGCAGCGAATAATTTCACAGCCCGCTTCCTCCAGCCGCTTTATCTGCTTTACAGTTGCTTTTATATCTTCTGTCTTTGTATTTGTCATAGACTGAATAAGAACAGGATTGCCCCCGCCTATTATCTTACTGCCTATATTTACCGTCTTTGTATGATTTCTGTACATAATTTCCTGCCTCCTGTATTATCAGTCAAAGGTTGACGACCTATTATAACAATCTTCTGATATCCTGATACATAATAAATACTGCAAACAGCATAATTAACAGCATACATACCGCTGTAACCACACCTTCAAATTTTTTCGGTACCCGTTTTCGAAATACTGCTTCTATCAAAAGAAATACAAAACGTCCGCCGTCTACCCCCGGTATCGGAAGCAGATTCATTACTCCCAGATTTGCACTTAAAAGAATCGCAATATTGGCGACATTTAAAAAGGTCATCCATGCTCCGTCTTCCTTCGCACTTTCATAGGTAGTTCCAATAATATCCACAATGCCGACAGGACCGGTAAAATCATCTACTCCAAGCTTTCCCTGAAAAAGCATACCAAGACTTTTAAATACAGAAACTATCTGATATCTGATTTCTGCAAAACTGTATTTTACTGTTTCCCATGCACTTGCTTCATAGCGATAGGTATTGTAGCCAAAGCCCATGCTGTAACCCTGCGAGCTTAACGCCGGAGTCAGAGTAAGCTGCCGCTCCTCTCCATCCCTGTCAACTGTAATAGTTACCTCTTTATTTTCAAAAGGATGCTCCTGAATATATTTGTAAAGCTCTTCACTGTTTTTAATTTCTGCCCCATTTATCGCAGTAATAATATCTCCCTGACGACCACCGGCCTGTTCAAATGGTCCGTCTTCTGTTATAGATGCGACCTCGGCTGCCTTATCATTTTGTGTAGAGTAAGAAATACCTATGGCATAACGCTCCTGATAAGCGGGGCTTATTACCGCCGTATACTCCTTTCCGTCTCTTTCATAAACAATCTCTACATCTTCTTCTGTAATCGGATGTACATACAGCTCTACCGCAATTTCCCTGCCAAGATTTATTTTTTCACCGTTAAATTCCCGAATCAAATCTCCTTCTTGAAGTCCTGCCTGTTCCGCGGCAGAGCCCTTTTCCACATGATTAATCTCAGGTTTGTCATAGCCTGCTCCTCCCATTACAATTACCGCCAGCACCCATGCCAACAGAAAATTAAATACCGGACCGGCAAGCACTACTGACATTCGTGACCAGACAGATTTACTTTCAAAGGAATGTTCCTTATCCTTTTCCACATCCTCCGCCTCAAAAAAGTCCTCTGACAGCATCTGACAGGAACCACCGAAAAATAAAAGCTTTAAAGAATATCTGGTATCTCCCTTTTCAAAGGAAAAAAGCCTTGGTCCAAAGCCAATTGAAAACTCTACTACACGGATTCCGTTCTTCTTTGCCAGAAGAAAGTGTCCCAATTCGTGAATAAAAACCAACAAACTAAAAACAATTATTGCTATTATGATACTCATCTATAACCTCCAATCAATTTTTTCATAAAAGCCTCCCTCAAAAGCTCATCCGTCTCACGCTCTGTCTCCAGAATCTGCTCTACGGACGGATTTTCTATCTGTTTATGACATTTCATTGCATATTGTATACTGTCTGTAATCTCCAGAAAACCGATTTCCCTGTTTAAAAATTTTTGCACTGCATACTCATTTGCCGCATTAAATACTGTTGTCATGGAACCGCCTGTTCTTCCTGCTTCATATGCCAGCGCCAGACCATTAAAATTTTCCATATCTGGCAGCGCAAAATCAATTTTTGCAAGGGCATTAAAATCTACCCGTTTTCCTGGCAGAAATCTTCTCTCAGGATAAAAAAGTGCATATTGAATCGGCAGTTTCATATCCGGCGTACCAAGCTGTGCCATAATAGCTCCATCTGTAAATTCCACCATAGAATGAATCAGGCTTTGTGGCTGAACTACTACCTGAATATCATCAAAATCCACTCCAAAAAGCCATTTTGCCTCGATTACCTCCAGTCCTTTATTTACCATGGTAGCTGAATCTATCGTAATCTTTTTTCCCATTGACCAGTTTGGATGCTTTAATGCCTGCTCCACGGTAATCTCTTTCATCTCTTCCCTTGTCCGGCCCCGAAATGGTCCGCCGGAAGCTGTAATTAATAGCTTGCTTACTGTTTCTTTTTTTTCTCCATTTAAACACTGACCTAAACACTGAAGGATGGCACTGTGCTCGCTGTCAACCGGCAGAATATGAATCCCCTGTTCCTTTGCCAGAGGCATAATAATATGTCCTGCTGTTACAAGTGTTTCCTTATTTGCCAGAGCAATATTCTTTCCGGCCTTAATCGCCTCAATCGTCGGCTGTATGCCTATCATTCCCACAAAAGCGGTAACTACAATCTCAGCTTCATCCATAACGGCCGCCTGTATCAGTCCTTCCATGCCGGAAACTACTTTTGTGTCCGTATCAGTAATATTTTCTCTTAAAGCTTTTGCCGCCTTATCATTATATACACATACAAGCTTCGGGCCAAATTCTCGGATTTGTTTCTCTAATAATTCTATGTTGCTTCCTGCCGCGAAAGAAACGATTTCAAAATCTTTTCTGTAATTTCTTACCACATCTAATGTCTGTGTTCCAATCGAGCCGGTAGAGCCAAGTATTGCAATTTTTTTCATCTTTATCACCTTATAAAATTTTATTTTAATTACATTAGGATATAACTACGCCTTACTTCATTTGATGACATTATACTTATGAAGCGAAGAATAACACCAGATAATAGATAACAGGCGCAGTAAACAGCACACTGTCAAATCTGTCCAAAATTCCGCCATGCCCCGGAATAAGTTTTCCATAATCTTTAATCTCATAATTTCTCTTAACTGCGGATGCTGCCAAATCTCCTACCATGGAAATCAGTCCTCCGACTCCGCAGATAATTCCACACAAAAGAACCGGATATTCAATACTGACGTTATTTCTCATTAAAAAGCCATACAGCGCTCCTAAAAGAACTGCTCCGACAACGCCTCCGATACCGCCCTCCACAGACTTCTTCGGACTTAAAATCGGCGCCATTTTATGCTTTCCGCAGGTAACACCAGTCAGATATGCACATGTATCACAGCCCCACGAACAGAGAAAAATCAGCCATATATAAACAATTCCATCCTCTGTACTTCTTACAAGATAAATATAGGACATCAGTATTCCCGCATAAATCAGACTGAAAAAAACATGCAAAACCTGCTCTGTTCTGTATTTTGGATAGGTAAATACATACACTGCCAGAACAGCCATTAAATATCCGATAATAAGTAATTCCGTATATTCCGTTTCATAAGTTCGAATCAATATATAGTAAAGTACAGTACCAATGTAGGCGAAACAACCAAGCAGACTGTTTTTCAGTCCGACTACTCCCAGCATTTCATATACTCCTACCAGAGAAATTACCAGTGTAAACACATATAACACCTCTCCTCCAAGAAGCCCTGCAGCAAGTAAAATCAGTACAAGCACTATACCACTTGCCGTTCTTGTAAAAAATGACTGGTTCATAAGTTTTTTTAAATCCACATTTATATCTCCTTTCAGGTCTATTTTACCTTTCCAAAGCGTCTGTCCCGATTGTTATACCATTCTACCGCTTTTTCCAGTTCATTTTTGTTAAAATCAGGCCACATAACATCTGTAAAATAAAATTCTGTATATGCAAGCTGCCAGAGCAGGTAATTGGACAATCTCTGTTCTCCGCTTGTCCGAATCAGCAGGTCAGGGTCCGGAAGCTGTGCCGTATCCAGATATCCGACATACTTTTCTTCGGTAATCTCGTCTATTTCAAGCCTGTTTTCCTTTATATCCGCCGCCATTTTTTTCATGGCTCTTATCATTTCATCCCGACTTCCATAATTTAATGCGACTGTAAACTGAAGCCCCGTATTATTGTTTGTAGACTCCTCCAAATTATTAATTTTTTCTATCATGGCAGAATCGAGCTTTGAACGCTCTCCAATAAATCGTATTTTCATATTTTTCTGTCCCACTTTTTGAAGCTTGTCCACCATATATTTTGAAAAAATTTCCATCAGTATCTTTACTTCACTGTCAGGTCTGTTCCAGTTTTCTGTGGAAAAGGCATAGACTGTCAGATATTTAATACCCATATTCCATGCATCCTCACAGATTTGCTCTACTACCTGTGCGCCTCTGGCATGGCCATATTGTCTTGGCATCAGCCTTTTTTTTGCCCATCTTCCATTTCCATCTAATATAATTGCCACATGATTCGGAATATTCATTGTTTTCCTCCAGATTTTTTAATGATAGAAAAGCAGGCTGGAAACCGTCTCCCTGTTCCAGCCCACAAAAACAGCCTATACTGTCATTATTTCCTTTGTTTTCTCCTCTACCGCCTGTTCTGCGTTAGCTACATATTTGTCTGTGAGCTTTTGTATTTCACTTTCCAATGACTTTACTTCATCGTCTGAAACCTCACCCGCCTTGTTCATCTTTTTAAATGCATCGTTGGCATCTCTTCTGATATTTCGAATGGCAACCTTCGCACCCTCGCCCTTTTTCTTGATATCCTTTGCGAGCTCTTTTCTTCTCTCCTCAGTAAGCTCAGGAAAGACAAGGCGGATAGTTCTGCCGTCATTTACAGGATTAATGCCAATATCGGAATTCAGAATCGCCTTTTCAATATCCTTTATCAAACTGCTCTCCCATGGCTGAATCTGCAGCATCCTTGCCTCCGGCACGGAAATATTACCCACCTGCTGTAAAGGTGTCGGTGTTCCATAATAATCCACCTTGATTTTATCAAGGAGATGTGGGTTGGCACGTCCTGCACGAATACCTGAAAACTCATTTTCCAGCGCTTCGATTGATTTCTGCATTTTTTCTTCGTATTGATTTAATCTTTCATCCATTTTAAAAAAATTCCTTTCACTCTGAATTAATTTACTATTATTTCTGCTTAAGTTAATTTGATTTTTTATTCCCCAGATTAATCTACTGTTATCTTAGTCCCTGTAAACTTTCCGCTTACAGCATTAACAATACTGTTTTGTTCATTTAATCCAAATAAGCGCATAGGCATCTTATTCTCCATACAAAGTACAGCCGCTGCCAAATCAATAATCCCAAGCTTTTTATCCACAATTTCCTGAACTGAAATTTCATCATATTTTCTGGCATCAGGATTGATTTCTGGGTCACTGTCATACACGCCGTCAATTGATTTCGCAGATAAAATCATATCTGCCTCTATTTCAACCGCATACAATACAGTGCCCATATCTGTGGAAAAATACGGATGCCCGATTCCGCCGGCAAAAAATACTACCTGCCCCCGTTTTAAATATTTTACTGCCCTGTCTTTTGAAAAAAGCTTTGTAAACGAACCACATTCAAACGGAGTCAATATCTCTGTTTCCATTTCTTCTGTCCTGAAAATCTCCGATACATAAATACAATTCATAACTGTTGCAAGCATCCCGATGGCATCTGCCTTTGTCCTGTCAATTTTCTCGCTTGTTCTGCCTCTCCAGAAATTTCCTCCGCCGATAATAATACCGATTTCATATCCCTGCCTGACAAGTGTCTTTATCTGTTTTGCAACCTTTGTCACAGTTTCCTCATCAAAGCCTGTCTTTTTGTCGCCAGCAAGTGCTTCTCCGCTCAGCTTTAACAACACTCTTTTTATATCCTTCAACTTAAATTCCTCCCTGCTGATTTTCTTCAGCCTTGGCCTGCGCTGCCTGTGCCTCAGCTTCTTTTGCCTGAACCAGCCCTTCAATATACGCCACTGCGGCACTCTCTGCCTGTTCCTCTGTCGGCGCCTGTTCCTGTTTTATTTCTGGCTCTGGTGTTATCTCCGTTTCATGAAAGGTATCTTTAAAAATTTCCTTCACATCCACATCATTATAGCACTGCGAACAATAACCATCAATAATCGCTCCATTGTTAATCTGTACAGAGCGTGACTTAATATTTCCTTTAATTACCGCTGTATTGTCAATAATCACAGGTCCTTTAATATCAATTTCTCCCTTTACAGCTCCTGCAATCACTGCTGTCTGTCCATACACATCTCCCTGAATCACAGAACCGCTTCCAATTTTTAAGTTTCCGCCGCTGACTACCTTACCATCTATCGTTGCTTTATTAATAAATATTTCGCCTGCATCTACATCTCCTGTCACCTGACCAGATGCAATAAATTTCTTTTTACATTTAATACCGCCATTTACCACACCGTATACGGCAACAGAACCCTCTGATTCTATACTTCCGGTAATCACAGCTCCTGCAGCAATCACCGTCACGTCTGTATCTGCCTGTCCTGTTGTATTTGTCATATCACTCATACTTTTGTCCTCCGTCTTATTTATGGTATTTTCTGTCATATTTACTTTTTTTTCACTGCTCATATCCGAAGCCAGAACCTCCGTCTTTGTTTCCTTGTCATTTACTGCTACGGAAATATCTTTTTTTAAATCCTTCAAATCCTTTAAAAAACTCATTTCATTTCTTCCTCCATCTGACAATCAATGCAACTATTCTTTAACTGCTGCATAATACACAGTCATTCTTTAAACAATTATATGATTTACTGCATATAACCAGCTTTTACATGCTGAACTGGTCTTGTATTATTTTTAATGGGCACAATCTGATATCCGGCACTTTGAAGTGTTTCTATAATACCCGGCAATGCCCGAACAGTCTCTGTCTTGACATTTGTGTCATGCATAAGAATCATCACTCTGCTGTATCCCTGAGACTGAGACTTGATATTTTCAATCATTTCCTCCGCCGAGACAGGTTTGCTGGAAGCATCCCCGCTGGATACATTCCAGTCATAATAAATATATCCCATTGAAGTTATAGAATCAATCATGGTATTTATATCCACATTGCTGACTGTATTACTGCTGCCTCCCGGAAAGCGATACAGCTTTACATCCTGTCCCGTGGCCTCATACAGCCAGTCATGAATCCCCTGTACATCTGCCTTAAAGCTGTCCAGCGTTGCATAGAGCTCTGAATAAACATGTGTATGAGAATGCATACCCAGTGCATGCCCTTTATCTGCAATCGCCTTACATCTTTGCCTAGAAACTTCATCCGACCTGCTAACCATAAAAAATGTAGCTTTTACCTGATATTGGTCCAAAATATCCAAAATCGGATATGTATTATCACTTGGTCCGTCATCAAAAGTCAGATATGCATACTTTGTTTCGCCAGTATCTTCAAACTGAAAATCTGTCCCCACATTAACCGGCAGACTTGTTGTCTCCGGTTCTGTCACAGGCTCCGCTGAGGTAGGCTCTTCTGTCGTAGAAACCTCCTTTGTAGTTTTTTGTTCTTTTGTAGTATCCTGAGTCTGCGAAGGACTTTGACTCTCCGATGCGACAGCTTCCACAACATCTTTTGTTTCCTTGGAACTGTCACCAGAAACATTACCGTTTTTCGAAGAACCACATGCCAAAAGCATTAATGAAACAATAAACAAAAGCATAAAAAGTAACATCCTAGTTCTCAGATTACTTTTGGGCTTTGCCTTCCATGGTTTTCTGTCAGTATTATCGCTCTCTTCCCCTCGATAAATACTCATCCTATTTACCTCCGTTTATTATAAATTTATCATTAGACATTACATATATTGTACCATATTTTTTCAAATAGGGAAGTCTTTTTTTCAGAATTGTAGAAGGGGGATTTAAATCTGAAAAGTACCCTAAAATATTCACCATTTGAAATGCCATATTTTATATTTTTTCCATAAAGAAAACACACAAACGATTTAATTTTTATATCAAATAAAAATAAACCATTTGTGTGTGTTTTTATTTTATTCTATTACTGATTTTTCAAAATATAGGTATTCTTCTGTACCAAATATGTGACACACAACATTAGATTCATCAGCGGCAAAAAAACTCAGTGTTAACTGGCTTCCCTCTTCAAATTGATTGGACAATACCATTTTCTGTACATAATCACCTTCCAGATTTAAAACAATAAAAAACGCTTCCTTTGCTTTTGTATCTGTATAATATACATAGATTCTGTTATTATCCCTGTGAATATCCCAACTATCCCCCTTGGACATATCTGACATATCTGCAAACATCTCTTCTTTATCTGTCATAGGGTCATACAGATAAAGCTGTTTGGCATCAAAGGTTTTTTTATAAAGTATTTTTCCATTTATTACAGTATAACACTCTGCGGCAATTTCACCCATATTCATTTTTTCTACAACGTCTGACTCCGTATTATAACGATATAACTCCCCAAATGCCTGTTCATTTGCCATAACAAAATAAATATAGGAGCCCTCCGCTGTCATAAACATATGACCAGAATTACTTCCCTTTTCCAATGGAAGAATACATTCCGGTTCTCCTTCTCCTTCTAATGGTATCCTATAAATACAATTACTGCCGTTCATATAAAATTCTTCATTGTTCACAATATTTCCTGCCACATAAACATAATACAGATAACCTCGATGCTGTATATAACGTATCCCCATGGTATAACCATCTGCTGACACATTCATATCTGCCATGGCAACTTTTAAAATATCCTTTTCTTTATCCTTTGTATCACCTGACAGAGAAGTTTTTACAACAGAATATTTTATTATCCCTTTTTCTGTGTTTTCTATATATTCTGAATTGCATATAGAATACAGATTTCCTTTATAATACACAATGCCTGAATCATTTGGAATGACTGCGCTGCATGTATAATTGCTATGAGAGCAGTCCGGCTTAGCGCACAACAGATGCTTGGCATGTGTGCCGCTATCCAGCACCATTATCAGCCCGTTCTCATCCACATAATAGGAATCCTCCATTTTTGCAGCTCCCCATGTACTTGTCACATAATATTGATAATCTGTATCAAAATGATAGTTCTGGTCTTCCTGTGGTGCTGTAAATTTTTTATAATCTGTAATGATTTCTTTTCCTTCTGGTGCATGTAAAAACACCTCTTCTATGTTTTCCACAACAGATTTCGTTTGTGTTTCCTCCTTCTGGTTCTCTGTTCCATCTTGAGATTTTTCGCAGCCGGATAAAACGGTCGTCAATCCTGCCATACATATAAGCATCCAAACTTTTTTATACATTATTCTCCCTCCGTATGTACTTTTATCCAAATTGACTCCGGAAGGCTGTATTCCTTATATCCCTGTTCCAGCAGCGCCTCCATTACCTGTACTTCCTCTCCCTGTTCTACATAAACTGCTATTATCTTTGTCCCCTCATAATTATATATGCGGTCAAACAATTCCTGATTCACTGCCAAAGTATAATCACCCGATTCTGTCTGTGTGCTGCTGATTTTTTGGATAATTTCACTCTTATCTGTTATTACACCTGTACTAGATACAGAATCTTTTGAATAAAATGAATATCCAATAAAACTGAGAGGGTCTTCCCATAAACATCCTTCACTCTCTGGTACCAACAGTCCTTTCGGTTCCTGTCTCCATTGAGCATAGTACGAAAGTGCTATAAAATCATATATGGCGCCTTTCTCTGTTCCATATGTCTGAGCCGTATGCATTTTATTTTGAATCCAGTATTTTGAAATTCCCACTTCCTGATTTCCTAATTTTTCATCCACATATACCAGTTCAAATAAATAATCTCCCCTGTTAATTGATATATAATCTCCTTTCCATGGAAGTTTGTCATAAAATATATCTGTTAGTTTATATTTTCCTTCTGGTCCGACTTTTCCATCTATTTCCTGTATTCCGATACCCTCTTCCCCATCAAAACATTGCGCACTTACTTGGGGATACATAACATCCATTGATTTATTCATCATATCGCAAAAGCTGTCGGAAAAATATACCTGCGTCGTTTGTTCCTTTAGAATACCTGTAATTTTCATTTCCTTTGCAATAAAAGAAAAAGTCGGATTACCTACAAAGTCTCCCAGATATCCTATATCAAAGTGATACTCCGCAAAATCATAATAATTACAGAAATACATTTTCAAATTTTTTCCAATTACAGATTTATCTGAGGAATACAACACTATCTCATCCATACCAGAAGGAAGGGTTCCCGAACTTAAGTCATCCGCACTGAGATTTTTTGCTGAGCCAATATAACGAGTACAATTTTCTCCATTTATCATTTCTGGAGGATAGTCGTATGGATATTCTGGATTTTTAACAATATTTTCAGTTGTATAATCTTTTTCCTTTCTGTAAAAACAGCTTATTCTTGCTGCGCCGCCATAAAATTCTGTTCCTGTTACACCGGAAACCGCTTTAATTTCCTCATTATCTTTTTCGGTTAAAATAATATCATCTCCTTTTGTTACAAAAAGAATATTTTTTAATTCGGGTTCTTTTGCACCTTCCTGCTCCACAGTTTGTAAACAGACTTTTGTTTCTGATTCTGAAGCATTTTGTTTTTCTCCCTTTTTACAGGAAGTAAATA
>ERZ778516.1094-NODE-1094-length-21515-cov-5.097950_pt1 | contig 21515 bp, 17 predicted proteins | sample MGYA00510342_ERZ778516 | MGnify/ENA primary metagenome ERZ778516 (study PRJEB29527, sample SAMN07138961) | mouse gut metagenome | material: feces | host: mouse | place: China:Nanjing | collected 2016-01-25 ... | reverse complement strand
AGATAAGGATTTTAAATATATGGGCCATCATCTCTATAAAAATATCGGGATTCCTGTAAAATATACTGGAAAAATTCTTGTAGGAAAAGATTTTTTACGGGAGTATTATATTCATATGGGATATCAGCGCGCATGGGCATATCAGACACTTGTGGAGTTTATTTTTGAAGACGGAAGTCTTTTAGATACGGTTGACCACAGTCAAATGGCGGAAAAATTGAGAGAAGAAATGAAAAAAAATACTGGAAAGCCAAAACCATATATAGAACAAGACATTCCACGCTTTGTCAAAAATAGTTTTTCACTGGATATAGATGTAAAAGCATGGTGGATGAAACCATATGCAGAACAAAAGATTCCTGATTTTTTTAAAAAGTAACCTTTGATAAAGCATAGTGTATAAAAAATAAGTATGGAAGATTTGTAAAACAATTTTGTATAAAATAAAAATAGGATACAAAAGGAGGATATAAACGATGAAGTATGACATATCAGCAGCTGAATTATTAAAGATTTTTGCTGAAGATTATGAGCCGAAGGGCGCAAAAGAGACAATAAAACGGTTTGAAGAAGAAAAGAAAATTACCCTTCCCAACTGTTTAAAGGAATTTTTAGAAGCAGCGCTTTGGCATCCTTTTCTGGAAACAGCGGATATATGGGTTTGGAAAAAAGATATTGAATATTGTTTCTGGCATGATATTATACAGGAAATTCTTGAAGATAAAGCAGAGGATTTTAAAGATGGAGAGGATGAAGGGGAATTTGCCGATTTCTTACATAATCCGAGAGAAAAATGGGGAGAATTTGTTCCTGATTATCTGGTTCTTGGTAGCGATTATGCAGCAGGAGTTGTATTTTTTGGCGTAAAAATAGAAGATTTAACAAAGGAAAATCCTCCCGTTTATCTCAATCATGAAGCTAATCCGGTTACTCAGTGGAATCAAATACATAAAAGCCTCTCGGATTATCTTCTGACCACTGTTTGTGATGCAGTGCTTGGAGAATATTACGACACTGCATTATGGAAAATGATGGAAGATGGATGGGAATGCGAAACATATGAATATGCCGAGACAGAACAGGTAATCTTTGAGCAGTTAATGAAGGAATATGGAATCGAGACAGAAAAGCTTCATAAGATGGATTCTGAATGGACAGACTGGATTGCCTGCTGCTGCAATCAGGATAAGCAGGAGGTCTACTTGTTTGTATCAAAGGACTCTCAAATGGAAGTAAGAGTTTATTCAAAAGAAGAATAGCAAAACAATAAAAAATATAACAAAACAATAGAGAAAATGTGCAGAAGAGGTATGCAGATGAAGTATTTTAATACTACCGGAATATGCATTCCAAGTCAGCATTATATGGTCGATGTATCAAAAAAAATGGAACAGATTGAACCATTGATTCATCAGGGAAATTATTTTACCATAAACAGGATAAGACAATATGGAAAAACAACCATGCTGTCATTACTGGAAGAATATCTGAAGGAAAAATATTATGTGATAAATATCAGCTTTGAGGGAGTCGGAGAGGAATATTTTTCCAGTGAGGCAGAATTTGTCCGCGGATTTATTCACAGTGTGGAGGAAATTATGGAATATACGCCGGAAATATCCAAATTATCAGGTATATGGATGAAAGATACAGAACAAATAACCCATATGTATGGTTTGTCAAAACACATTTCTGAATTTTGTGTAGAGTGTGATAAAAGGGTGCTTCTTATGATAGACGAAGTGGACAAGAGCAATGATAATCAGATGTTTTTAAGTTTTCTTGGTATGCTTAGAAATAAATACCTGCAAAGAATAAAAATACCGACCTTTCACAGTGTAATTTTGACTGGAGTGTATGATGTAAAAAATCTAAATTTGAAGCAGAGACAGGAAGAAGAAAAGAAATATAACGCCCCGTGGAATGTTGCGGCAGATTTTACTGTAAATATGGCATTTTCCGTATCAGAAATTGAATCCATGCTTCTGGAATATGAAAAAGAACATCGCACTGGCATGAACCGACGGAGTATTGCAGAGGAAATTTATTATTATACCTCTGGTCATCCATTTCTGGTCAGTTATATCAGCAAAAAAATAGATGAGAGAAAACAGATATACAAAGGAAAGAATAAAGGCTGGAACAGGCAGGATGTGAGATATGCAATCAGAGATATTCTAAAAGGAACAAATCCTCTGTTTGATGATTTGGTGAAGACGCTTGAAAGTAATAAAGATTTTTTTTGTCTCATAAAAGATATGCTGTTAAGTGGAAAAAGTATCAGCTTCAATGCTTTGGAGCCGGTAATGAATCTTGGAATTAATTTTGGAGTTTTTAAGGATAATAATGGAAGACTGGCAGTTTCCAATCTTGTTTTTGAGGAATGTCTGTATAATTATATGATTGCAAAGCAGGTAGTACAAGGGGCAATTGTTAAAAATAATCATGGTAATTTTGTGGAAAACGGACATTTGAATATGAAAAAAATTCTAAACAGATTTCAGGAATTAATGAAAGAAGAATACAGAAGTGAGGGCAAGGAATTTTTAGAGCGTCATGGAAGACTGCTGTTTTTATGTTTTATAAAACCGGTAATTAATGAAATTGGACATTATATAGTGGAACCGTCTACCCGCGATGACAACAGGATGAATCTTGTGATTTTTTATGAAGAAGATAAATTTATCATAGAACTAAAGCTGTGGTATCACAGAAAATATAATGAAAAAAGACTGGAGGCTTTTGCAGATTTCATGAATGGCAGACATCAGAAAAAAGGGTATCTGATTACATTTTATTTTTATAATGGCAGAGAGAAAATGCATGAGGATTATACACAGGAGCTTCATCAATATAAAGGGAAAGAGATTTATGAGGTAGTGGTGTGATAAAGCGGGAAAACGGGTATTTTGAATCATTAAAAAGTTATTTTGGAAAGTAGAATTTTTCGATGATGAAAGAGCACATTTTGTACAAAGAGACAATAAAAGAATTAATAAAAAATCAGTCAGAATTATTTCAAAGGGTAAAAAATGGCGATTATTCTGAGGTATGCTATCAGCAGGAACAAAAAGGGCAATATGGAATTTGTGATAAAAATTATACATCCCGTCTAAGACTTGCCTATTATATTTTATTTGAAAAAGCAGATAGCGAAGATATTGTAAAAAGTCTGTTTGAGGAGGAATTGAAAGACAGACAGACGAATTCCTTTCAGGGAATTGGTACCTGTCTTGAGATTCTTACCTGTCTTTTAATGAAATATAATTGTGAAAATAAATATCAAAACCTGTTTCAAAGAGCAAAAAATGCCAATTTTGACTGTGCCTGCGGGTATACTGCAGATATAGAAGTGGACAGTGATTTGGACAATTATAAGATTGAGGACTGTATTGATATTGCTGTGAAAATGAAGTGTTTTGATTATGCAGAAATACTTGTAGACTGCTGGAAAGAAAATGTTTCTGAGTGGAATGAACAGACTCTTTATTCTCTGACCTGTTATAATAAAAATATTGGCAGGGAAATAGAAAATGAACAGTCTTTGAGACAGCTTCTTGATATCAGACTTTCAGATGGTAAAAATTTTGATATTATTTCAGAATGGAGAAATTTAATTCATTACTATATTCAGTTTGAAAACTATGAAAAAGCATATCAAAATCTGACCGATATGAAAAATCAGACAAAATTTTTTGAAATTTACAGGATGAATCTTTTTAAGCATATTTTAGAGGATTGTATGGAACTGATATGCGGATATCCGGACAGAGCAAACGAGCTGTGGAACTGGACAAAGCCTTTTATCAAAGAATATTCCGCTGCCGGTAATATGCATGGGAATTTATATAAAAAGAGCATTGAAGCTGCCCATATAGTACGAGATTCTTTTGAAGAAGAATTGTCAAAAAGCTACGATATATGGAAGCGGAAAATGAATTTGGTATAGTAAAAGTATCAATAGCTAATTTGTGGTAGCTGTATTATAAGAAATATGGAATAATTTTCCTTTAAAAATATATACAGGAGCGAATGAATATGAGTAAAATAAATGAAAAAAAGCTGAAAAAGTATATAGAAGACTGGAGTCAGTCAGGTAAAAATGAGATGGAGTATCCTTTCTGTGAACGGGTAAAGGAAGGCTGGCAGATTTTTTTAAAGGGTGAATCGCTTCTTAGGCAGAAAATAGATGACATGCGTAATGGAGTTATAAAGCAGAACAGCGACGAGCTGGTGGCGGCATGTCTTGAGCTTTTAAACCCTGTATTTCAGGATATTTGCTTTGAAACGGGCTACAATGGAGAGAAACATGAGTTAATTCTGACAGCCGAGGGTGATAAGGCAAAGCTTTTTCCACTGATTTATTTTCAGAAGCATGCGCCAAAGGAAGTGCTGGAGCGCTGGAATATTATTGTAGGAAGGCGCCCTTTTCATGAAGCATATTCCATTCGGATGTTTGGACAGAATATCAGTATGAAAGATGTCTGGGTCTGGATAGAATGGAAGGAAAATAAGACAGCAGAATTATTTCTTTATTGTGAAAAGCTTGTTTCTTTTTTACAGGAAAACGAAAACTATGCTTACTGGCTTATGTGTATTTTGCTGGACCAGGCAGTAGGAGAGATTCCTTCTATAAGGTATATTGACAGATTTGAATTATTAGAGCAGCCAAAAGATGGAGACGGTCTGCCTCTTACCAAGCTTTTTAATTGTATGCAAAAAACACTTGGTTTGGATACCGAGGAAATGTTAGATGGCGCAAAATATTGTGAAACCTATACAGCCTATGAACTAAAACCAGATGAAAATATCAAGGCTGGCTGGCGTAAAGATGTTTTTGTGGGAATTACAAGCTGTGTACCGTTAATTAGTGAATATTTGCAAAATGAAAGCAGAATTATGGATTCTTTTTATCAGGATGGAATTACAGCGGGTTCTTTCAGTTATTCTGTGGAAGGTTTTACAGAAGAAAACAGAGGAAAACAGATTCTTGACTTTCGTGACCAGTTGGAGGCCGAAATACTGGAGGCTGCAGGAGAGGAGGCCGTTACCTTTATTGGCGGTGCAAGTGGGATTTACTGCTGTTATCTGGATTTTATTGCATGGAATCCGATAAAAGTGTTGGAAGTGGCAGCAGAGATTTTAAAAAATAAAAAAATTGCATTGGCTGAATTTCACCCATTCTGGAACGATAAAAAAGGGATTCGATTGAAGTAGGATATTATGGCTGTAAGCAGGCAGAATCAGAGCCACCTGTCAAATGGGTGGTTCTGATTTTTTATCGCTTATTTTTAATTTTTTACCCAAGAGATAATGAAAGAATATCATTGTAAATAAAAAAATGGAAAATCTTTCCATAAATAATTGTGTTTGTTTCTTAAAATGCTATAATTGACACAATTAGACACGTTAAAAATAAAAGTATGAACAACGAAAATGATATATTGGAGATAAAAAACGGAATAATACCATGCAGAAAATAGAAGAATATTCAAGATGGGTAATAGACAGGGTATTTCTATACTTTGGTGATGAGGCTCTTTCTTATGAAAGTGTTTCCATTCACAGATTACAAACCCCAATCGTATTTACACAAGAAGTTATACAACAAACATATGAGATAGAACAGGACCGTTATAATGTCCTGTTTCAAAAGCTTTCCAAAGAGGCATTGATTTTGGCTCTTCATTTGGCAGTCGCCCAGTATCTTTTTCCTGAATTCTATCATATGCTGAAGGGACTGACCGGACAGGCAGTTACTATGGCACTAGCACTTGAACTGACCGGCGAAAGCAGCACATACACACTCTCTGAACTCAAAAAACAATATCATATCTTAAGAAAGTATCTCCGTCTGGAACAGAAAATGGAAAATTTTTTATACAGTGAGCTTTATGCAGACGAGAGACTTGTTCTATATCTGTCGGGAGACGATGCCCTGCCTGATTGTCTGAAAAACAGTTGCGAATTATATTTTCCAAACCAGCTTCAAAGTAAAAAGTATTTTGCCACAGAGTATTATGAAAAAATACTGAGTGATTCAATTTCTTTTCCACCTGCTCCAATAAAAACCGGCGTGATTCAGTTATGTGCAGAAGAAGGCAGAGGAAGAAAGGTGCTTTTGCGTACTGTCGCTGCAAAAAAGGACGCGGGATGGATATTTATTTCTTATGACAGATTGAAAACAGACGCAGGCGAAGAACTGAAAGATTTTCTCTGGCTGATTCAGAGGGAAGCAAGACTCTATGATTTTGGCATTTCATATTATCATGTGGATAGTATTTTATTGGAAAAAGAGGATAGAGACATATTTATTTCTTATTGTCTGAAACCGCCATTATTTACTCCGGTTTGTATCTGTACAGAAGAAAGCACAGAGCTTATTCCATATGTAAAATATCCCATTCAAAAAATTATTTTTCCACCCTGTGACAGTCAGGAAAGAATTTTATTATGGAAGAACTTTGCTCTGGAATATCAAATGGAACTAAACTGTGAGCAATATGGTGTAAAATATCATCTAAGTCCAAAAGATATCGAAAAAATTTTTCATGGTTTAACATGTTTTTATCAAAACTCCATGACAAATCAGCAAAAAGATAAACTGGTAGCAGAGCTTTGCAGCAACGTACATTGTCAGCCAAAAAAAGGAAGTCTGCATAAAATCTCATCTTTTTATACAATGAATGACTTAAAGCTGGAGCCGGACAAAAAGAGAATACTCGAAAATATCTGCGCCTATGTCTTCTGTCAACACAAGGTTTATCATACATGGAATATGAATATGAAATATTCCTATGGAAAAAATGTAACAGCATTGTTTTACGGACCTTCAGGAACCGGAAAAACCATGGCGGCACATGTTTTGTCGCATGAGCTGAAGATGCCTCTTTATCAGATTGACTTATCGCAGGTAGTAGATAAATATATCGGAGAAACCGAAAAGCGTCTGGAAGAAATTTTTAACTATGCACAGAAAAGCAATGTGATTTTATTTTTTGATGAGGCAGATGCGATTTTCGGAAAGAGAACAGAGGTAAAAGAAACAAAGGACCGATACGCAAATACGGAGGTTTCTTATATTTTGCAGAGAATTGAGCAGTATGACGGAATTATTCTTCTGGCGACCAATTTTCGGAACAATATTGACGAAGCATTTATGAGGCGTATGAAATATGTGCTGGAATTTGAGCTGCCAAGTGTGGAGATAAGAAAAAAAATTTGGCAAAACGGTTTTTCAAAAGAAGTGCCATTAACGGATATTGACTTTGATTATCTGGCAGAGCATATTGAGCTGTCGGGAGGATATATTAAAAACATTATTTTAAATGCGGTCTTTCTGGGAGCAAAGGAAGGAAACAGAATAAACATGAAGCATATTCTGTCTGCTGTTTGCAGTGAATATTTTAAGCTTGGCAGGATACTAAAGCCACAGGATTTTGAAAAATATGCCTATTATTTTTATGAGGAAGAAAAGGAGCTGTAAAAACAGAAAATGGCAGATTATACAATTATTGCGGATGTAAGTGAAAAACTGATAGAACTATTACAGCATGAGTTTGTTCCTGAATTTATATCCGGAAAAGACGGAATTGCTCTGTGCAGTCCGGCAGATAAAAGTGATGTGACACTGGGACTTTTTCTGTTTGATATCAGAGAGAGTGAAGAAATACGGCGCAGCAGCGCAGTAATCAGCGGAATGAACAAAATGCAGTATCCTCCTATTTTTTTAAATTTGTATTATATGGTTACTGCATATACTGCCGGAGATGTCCGGTTTCGCATGAGCTCGGAGGAGAGGATTCTGGGCAGAGTGATTCAGTATTTTCATGATTACCCTTTGATTTCTATTGATGATATAGACCCTGCTGATATAAACGGGGTGGATTTAAGAATTGAGATGCTGCGTCTGGATATGGAGCAAAAATCAAAGATATGGAATTTTCCCAATATTCCTTACAAAACTTCTGTTTTTTACAAGGTTTCTCCTGTTTCTATTGATTCGGCAAGAAAGAAGGAAATAATAAGAGTAAGACAGGCACAAATTAATATAGGAGAAAGCAATATAAAATAACATAAGGTAATATAACACAAGGTAATATAACACAAGGTAATATAACACAAGGTAATATAATACAAAAAGGGGGAAACTGTTTGAGAAGTGTTTATCAGACAATAAAATGTATTCTGCTCTTATATGATGAAATCACCGGCAGAGCCGCTGCGCAGAATATGTTTCGAATATATAATACAAGAGGAACTCCGGCGATTTATAAAGGAAACGGAATTTATCTTTTTCTTCTGGATTCTGAGGAAGAGGATACCATAACTATTGAAGGAGAGGGCTATCAAACACAGAAGATTTTTCTTTCCAAAAATGAAAGGGAAACAATACACAGACTGTGGATGATGCCTTCAAAAAATAATGAAAGAGCAACACAGATGATTTCTCTTTCAGGAAAGGCGAAACAAGGGCAGCTAATAACTTTTATTTTTGACTATTCCACGCAGTGCAGACTGTTGCGTGGACTCAATCCATATGATTGTTCTGTGTGTTTTTGTCATTCTCAACACAACATTGTAGAGGGACAGATGCTTTATTTTCAAAATGCGGAAAACGGATACTACGAAAGTATTTTACCGGAAGAGATGTACGCAGCACTGGAGGGCAGTCATGAATATCGTCTTTCCATTCCTCTAAAACATGGATATTCTACTCGGCATACCATGATTTACAGAAGTATTTCGGTTTTAGCAGATGAAAAAGGTGAGTTTTTTGTTGTTTTCAGGGGATTTGAGAGTGTTCCGGAAAGCAGGCGTAAATGCAGAATAGAAATGGAACAGGGTATATGTTATGAAACAATAATTTCACAGCAAATGAGGTGATACAGTGAAAAATAATCAAATACTTCCTTTTGAGCGCAACCGGTATTACAGCGGAAAAATGCTGTCTTCTTCTGATTTTCTAATCGAACAGACTTATCAGAACAATAAGCGCAGATTTATCAATCAAATGATGTTTGGAAGCGGAATTGTGTGTGGTCTTGGTGTATATAATCTGGACGACCTTTCTCTGATGGTGGAGAGCGGAGCTGCTATTGATGCCGGTGGACGGGAAATTGTCGTTGATAATACAGTGATTAAAAAATTGTCTGCAATCAAAGGATATGACGAGCTGGAAACAAATGAAGCCTCCCTTTGTATTCGATATGCGGAGGAGCCGGTACATAATGTTTATGTTCCTTCAAAAGAGGGGAATGAAAATGAATTTAACCATGTAGATGAGCTTTTTGAACTGTATTTAACAGACAAAGAAAAGTTAGATACCGGATTTTTGCTGGAATCAGAATTTTTATTAAAGGGAGAGCTTGTACATACAGAAGATTATATACTGGAGATGTCTGTTCCAGCCGTAGTTTGTATGGGAAAATGGTTTAAAATACTTTTTATTCTGACAAAGCACTCTCAAAATCCAACAGAGTTTCTTTATCGGACAATTTTACAGATGCCACTGTTTTTGACCGCTGATGGAAAACATGAAGCAGAAATCCACCTTGAGGATAATCGTCTGGAAAAAGGAGAGAGTACGGTTTTGGAAATCTGGGTTCAGGCACAGAATCTTCCTTCAGAGGAGGCAAAAATTATTATAAAGCCAGATTCAGCAAAGGCATCTCTAAATAGAAAAGAGATACAGACAGAAGCGAATTTTTTTCTGACACTGGTTGTGGCAGATATTAACCCACGGGAGCTGGTAGACAGAGAGCTTGGCAAAACCAGTCTGGAAATGCGTATTATGACAGAACAACAGGATTTTGTAAAACTGGCGGATATTGTTTTTCAGAGGACGGAAAGTGGAGGTGTCATTCAAAGTATTGAAGAAAAGAAGGCGAAGAAATATATTGAAGTGCCCTCCGACGGAGCAGTAAGAAACGAATATCTCGGTTATTATGCGATGTATACTCCTGCTGAGAAAAAGGAGACAAATACACAACCAGAAAACAGCATGGAGAACACTGATAAAAGTATCATATGCAACGGCGGATATTTTGAGATTCCACTTGGAAAAGGAGCAAAAAAGGGAGAGATATTTTACAGCGGAGAGATTATTCATTCCCTTGGAACAGGAGATGTGTATGTAGAAATCGGATATGAGAACAGAGAAAAAGATGCTTTGATAAACGGTGAGATAAGCACAGTGGTATATGGTTCTTCCGGTATTTTTTCCGGTAAGGATAAAAATGAAACTCCGGTAATAGAATGTGCAGTAAAAATTTTAAAAGATAAGGGAAGCTTTATTGCAGGAGTACGTTTTTTAAAAAATTATGACAAAATGGTACTGCGCTGCAGATGGTCCGCGATACAGATATCGACGGGTTCTGGAAACAGCGAGTTTGAAGCCGGTTCCTCTATCGCTCCGGAAAAGCCGACGATACAGCTTGCACCGAGAGATACCTGTTTTTTTCCTGTAAAATTTATAAATATGGAGCCATGTCGTCTTTGTTATGAGCTGTCAGAGACGGGAAGCGGAGTGATTTCTGAAGATGGAGTTTATACTGCACCTGATAAGGAGGGCGTCTTTGAAATCCATATTTTCTGTGTCGGCAATCCATTTATCTGTACCTATGCCTATGCCCTGGTAAAGGCAAAACAGGGAGTTTAATATGCTGTTTCAAACGGAAAAAAGACGCCTTGTAAGCATCGCAAAGTGTCTGAACGGAATAAAAAATGATATATATATCTGCGAGGATATTCTTTCACCAGACAGAAAAAAATATACTGTCTGGGCGATAAAAGACCATTTTCTTTCAAAAAAAATCGTGGACTGGTTTGAAAATGAAAGCAGACCGGAGGCAGCAGAAACATTTTCTGATAATGGAATGTACTGTGTTTCCTTTCCATATGCAGCAGAACGCAGCCTTCTTTTATATGTCTGTACGGAAGACTGTTCTTTCAGCGGGCTGAGAACTCTGTGCAGACAGGTGATTTTTACATGTATGACATCAAAGCTTCCGGGGGGTATTTTATATCTGGTTTTAAAGCAGAACGGAATAAACATCAGTCAGGGCAGAGTTTATCTGACATATCAGCTTGATTTGAGCGGGCTGAACGAAAAAAGCGAGACAGATAATGTAAGGCTTTGCGCCAAAATATTACAGGATATATTAGAAAATACAGGCTGCACTGACTGGTCAGGTTATGAGCTTTTGCAGAAAAAGAATAAAAGAGCGCAGTACCGCTCCTTTACGGAGCTGTATCAGGACATTGCCTTTGGTGAAAAGCTTTGCAAAACAAAGGGAAAATACAGGCTTGGTCTTTTATTAAAAAAGAAACTATCGGTGGTTTTGAAAATAATAAAAATTCTCTGTATAGTGACTGTTATAGCTGCATTAACTGTATTTCTGGCAAATTTATGTCTGGGAGAAAATATTTTTATGCGCCTGTTTGAAAATCATTTTATAAAAATCGGAACGGAATCTTTGCTTCAATAGAGAAAAAGGAATCAGACAATGAAAAAAATCTTTAAATGCTTATCAGAAAAAATGAATATTAAAAAAATAATAAAACCCAGAAATGAAGAAGATTATTACCGAATTGGTCACTGTCTGATAAGCAGAGGTTTTATTGGCATTCTTTTGATTTTTTCCGGAATCCTTGCGCTGTATTACCTGCTGATAACCGGTCTGCCATTTTTTCTGGGTGAGTATGAAAATGGGACAAGAATTTATTCCTATGATTCTTTTGCTTTAAAATTTGTATCTGATACAGTGAAAATCAAGGCGCAGTCAGGATATATCGCTTATTATGGAGAGGTGAAAAATGGTATGGCGAACGGCAGGGGAACTTTGTATACAAAGGAGGGAGAGGTTCGATATGAGGGAATATTTAAAGAGAATGAATACAGTGAAACAGGTATTTTATATAATGAGGACAGTGTATATCAGGGAGAATTTGAAAAAAATGAATATGAGGGGAAGGGAACTTTATATGATTTAAACGGCAGCAGAGAATATGAAGGCGAATTTCACAATGGAAAAAAATCGGGAAAGGGGGCAATATACAATCAGAATGAATTGGTTTTTACAGGAAATTTTCAAAATGATAAAATAATGTATCAGGATTTTTTAGGAAAGACAGCGGAGGAAATCGCCGGAATGTATACCGGAAAACGAACAATTTATTATGATGAAATAAACTTTGTAGTAGATATGACGGATATTTCCGTTTTGTATGCAGGAACAGCAGAGGAAGACCGATTAGACGAGGGGGTTCTTACAGAGCGTATTTTTATTATTGACAATGAATGTATGTTAGGAGGAAAAATACTAAATACAATAGAGGAAATCCGCAGACAGACAGGCGGCTTTTCCTTTGAGGGAAATTCACGTATTACCATGCAGGAGGCGGTTGCTTTAAAGCAGGGACTTGAAACAAAGGGAACCTTTGCAGATGCGCTGGAGGTAACAGAATATGAAAAAGAGACAATACTTTATCTCCATATGGCGGAATATAACGGTATACAATATGTCTTTTACAGCTATGACAGGCAGGGCAGATTTGTTATGTATTCTATGGAAAAATAGAGGGAGAAAGTCATGAAGAATCAATCAGAAAAAACATTGTGGAGGCTTTTGTGTTTTATATTATGCGCAATGCTGTTTTTTGGGGCTTCTGTAAAAGTACAGGCGGCGCCACAGAAAAAATTAACACTTGCGCAGGCAGTATCCCTTGGGTACGCACAGAGTTGGGATTATCAGAAAATGCAGAGCAAAATCGCCTTAAAGGAAGTAAAATATAAAGAAGCGGTCAAAAGTATTCAGCTTAAAAAAAAGAATATGGCATCTTTTCGCTGGTCCCCTCTGTTAAATTTTAAATTTCCAGAAAAACCGGACTTATCAGAGGAATACGGGTTTATGTATAAACCTCTTCAGATTCAGTCAGAGCTGTCGTCTTGCAGGCATGAATTGACAGATATTAAATATCAGATAAAGCAGGAAGTATCTGATTTATATACGGAAATCTATACTTATCAGGAAAAAATTGCTTATGAAAAAGAGAGTTTAAAACAGCTTTCAAAAAATCTGGAGCGAAATCAGGCGAAACTTTTGACTGGAGAAGCCAGTCAAAATGATGTAAATACGATTGAATCTTCCATAACGGCTGCCCAGACAAGCCTTGCTGCCGACTTAAGAGCCTTTGAAAAGGCAAAGTCGGATTTGTCAGAAAAAATTGGATTAGATATTACTCAGGGTTATGAATTTTTAAATCCTTATAAGGAGGCCAATATTTCAAGAAGTATGCTGGAAAATCTGATTCAGACAACGCTTGACAGAAGCCAGAGTTATTATGAAGCGAAGCTTGCGACAAGTCTTGCGCTGACTTCTGTAAATACAAATTATGGCCTTATGAGCAGGCATTATGGAAGTGATATGGGTTATATTTCTTCCTATGTAACGCAGGCAAAAAAAGGAGAAAACTTAAATACGGCAGCATTTAAGCTTTCTTATGACCAGTTTCTGACAGCGGTTGATGCGCCATGGCAGGGCAGTATCAAAATCCTATTTATAAAAATTCCAAAGGAATGGTTTAAGGGAAGTCTGGACGGAGTTCGATATGTGGAAGATGAGCCATATCTTCTATACTCCAATGTTCTGGAGTATCAGGAAGCGCTAAACGACCAGAAATCTCTTGAAAAAGAGATTTCTGGCAGTGTAAGAGACAGCTTTGAAAATCTTGTAACAGCAAAAAATTCTTATGATTCTCTGAAGGCTCAGACAGAAAAAGCAAAAAAAGAAATGGAGCGAAAGGCGCTGAAAAATAAAGCCGGAACCTGCAGTTTTGAGGAATATGAGGAAAGCAGAAAAGAATATGAGGAATTGCAGATAGAGCAGATGGAAGCGCTGAAATTATATACGCAACTTCTCTATTCCTTTGACAGGCTGACCTGTGGGGGTGTTACAGAACTTTTACAGGAAATGGGAAACAGTCTGACGCAGGGAATACAGGGAGAAAGCTATGTAGCTGATAATGAGATAGAGAGTGCTTATTATTATATTACTCATCTGGTGGAAGATAATCTTTTTGAGCTTGGAATTTATATACCGGAGGATTTACAAACAGAAGCAACCGATTTTGAACTGTGGGTAGATGGCATACAGGTGGGGGAAAAAACAAAAATTGGAGAAATGCTTCGTCATTTGACACTTGCTTTAGATGAGACAGAAAATGTATTTTTAAGGCTTTATCAGGATGATACTTTTCTGGCAGACTGTGAAATCAACCCACAGCAGTATCAGGGAGAGCTGAAGATTGCTGTTTCCAAACAGGAGGAGGATAAAAAGGTAATTTTGGGAAATTATACTTATACTCTGAATAAAAAACTTGGTCTTGTAACCTTCTCTGTTTCAATCAAGGAGTCTGATATACTCAAACCAGACGATATTACTGGTTTTCGCCTGCTGACAGCAAATCAGACACCGATTTTTTCAGAGGAAATCATACCTGCGGACCAGAGTCTTACTTATCTTTCTATTTTAAGCACAGATTTTTCAGAGCTTACGATAGAATTGTATGGTGAAGCTGACAGGTTACTTTTAACGGCGAAACTGGATGCACAGACAAAAGAAATTTATGAAGGAGAGTGAGAGATGCGATATGTGAAAAAGAAAAAATATATTCTGCTTGCTGCCGGGACTCTTGCTGCAGGTTTCGTTGCTATATTTGCTACGATAATGGCAAAAGCGGTATTTGACGGAGATACAGAGGCGGTACATATCAATCCTGATGAAATCGAAAATTCTACTTTGATTATCGGGACTCATTTGATTCATATCAGTGTGCTGAATGACGAAATTTATGATGTGGCGATAAAGACGACGCAGGTGTCTGGTCAGACAGAGCTGTATTATAAATCCGAGCTGTCAAATGGAGACTGGTATATGATATCCGATGCGTCTGAGCTTTCTGATATTATTTCGCCGGAAAAAAAGGTGGATTCTTCGGTTATCCATGATTTATATATACGATTTCATACCCGCTCAGACGGTATTACCTATGATTTACTTGAAAATACGGCTGTCTGTATTTTTAACACCTCCGACCCCTATACACTCTTAGAGCTTTCTGAAATGGATGCGATAAAAACCCAGATGGATAACCTTCAGCAAAAAGAAAACAAAAGCGCCACAGATGAAAAAAATCTTTCGAATCTTCTTTTATTATCAGAGAACAGCGACAATCTGAAAGAAAGAAATCAGCAGGCTGACGAAACACTTGCCAGTCTGAATGAATTTTACATAAAAAATGTCCAAAGTCCCGAAGCTGATACGCTTATGGAAGTAATGAAACAGGTGGACAGCGGGCGGCGTGCAGATGTGCTTGAGGAGCTTTCAGAGAAACTTTTACCAGACCTTTTAAATCAGGTACAGCTTGGAAGCGAAAAGGAAACAGACGGACTTTATGTGGATGATGATTTGACCGCTGCAATAGGAACAGCATTGGAAGAAGTCCATAACAGCCTGATAGAGTATGAAAGTGAAGCATTGCAGGAGGGTGAACATTCCGTTAGTCAGGCAAATTATAATTTGATTCAGGAGCTTTCGAAAGCGGCGAAAGCCGGAAATGAAGAGGAGGTCCTGTCACTGGCAGAGAGCATCGGGGATTTGGCTCATATAGAGAGCGGAATTACTGTCAATCCGGACAGAGAAAGTCTGTTGATTACAGAAACACTTCTTCCGCTGGCAGACGCAAATTTAAAAACATGCACAGATGCAGAAGAGTTTCAAAAAGCGCTTTCCGAGGGAGAATTTCTGGCAAAAGCGGCGGTAGCGAAGATGTCTTTTGACAATGCAGAAAAATTTTTAGAAGAAAGAATCACACAGACAGACGCTGTTCTTGAAGAGTTGAGAACGCTTGGAAGTTTGAATAATGAGCTGTATCAGGCAGTACAGGGTATGGCAGAAGACAGTAAAAATACTTTACGGGCAGCTATGGCGGAGCTTTCTTCTCAAAATACCGATGAACTTGGTGAGCTTCTGGAAAAAAAGAAGAATTTGCAGACAAAGCGATTATCTGAATTGGACAACAATCGTCTGACACAGGCAGAAGCTTTAGAGAGAGAACTGGAAGCTTTAGAGACGGAAATAAACGCTCTGGAAAAAAAGCTGACAGACATTCTAAATTCGGATACTGCCGGCGAGGCAGAAAAGGCAAGAGCCAGAGCGGCTCTGCAAAGCGGTCTTGCTGCTTCTCAAATCGAGACTTTCAAAGAAAGCATTTTGGAGGCATTGAAAGAGGGACAATATGACCAGATTTCCGATTTGCTTGAAGGAATGAAAGTACTTGCACAATCCAGCCCTGTTCAGGTATTAAATGCGTTAAAGGAGGCTTACAAAAGCACGGCGGCTAAATTATATCTGCAAGAGGACAGCCAAAATAAAGACAGTCAGAATAAGGAGCTGGAAAAGATATTAGGTGAAATTGAAGATATAACCGCAGATATTGCCCCGCTTGTATCATCAGAACCAGACAAGGACACATTAATGGAAAATCTGGAAAATGCGCTGGACAAATCTCTGACACAATACAGTGACAAGGAACAGGCAGCAGCGGTGATTGCGCTGGAACAGTATGCCGTGGAAACCGGAAATGCCAACGCAAAAAAGCTTATCATGGAGCTTGTGACGGACTGCTATAATGCGGATAACCGTTATGTTTATCTGAAATTAAAGAATGAAACAGAGTCGTTTATTCCTTTAGATACCTTTGCCAAATGCAGCCAGACATACCGATATATATATCATGACGGCAATAAAACAGGAATTCTCAGAAAAAGAACAGAATTTTATGAATTTACGGCATTTTCTGCAACAGTAAAAAAACAGGAGAATATGACAGAGCAGATGGACACTTATGCCAGATATCAGACTTCTATCTATGTTTCCTCTGAATATATGAACCAGACCTTTCAGGTTTTTGGACAATCTATTTCAGATACGGAATATGCCATACTGCTTTTTCCTGATATGGAAGAGCTGATTACCGGATTTTTGGAAGCGCTGACACAGGAAGGGGGAAGATAAAATGGGACAGCTTGTTGTTTCAGGCGCTATGATAAGCTGCAGTTTCGGAACCGCTCCGGCGTCTTTAAACGTAACATCACAGACAAAATGTCTGGTTCAGGGAAAACCTGTTGCCACGATTCAAGATATTGCTGCAAATGTCAATATTCCACCATTTGGAACGTGTATATCCATGGCCAATCCGCAGGTGGCTGCTGCTACCGCTGCGGCACTGGGGGTTTTGACACCGTGTCCCTGTACTCCTGTGGCAGCGGGGACATGGGTACCAAATAAGCCGAACTGCCTGATTTCAGGCGTTCCCTGTCTGGACAGCGGCAGTACGCTGATTTGCGCATTTGGAGCAGGAAGGATTTCAGTAGGGATGCCGGCGCAGACCAAGGCAGTCACAGGATAAAAACTGTAAATCAAGCAAATATATTTCAATAACTTGTTTAGTAAAGGAGAATGAGAATGGGAGAATATTTATCACCGGGCGTATATGTGGAGGAATATGATAATACTCCACGTGCAATGGAAGGTGTAGGCACAAGCATCGCAGGTTTTGTGGGTATGGCACAGAAAGGCCCTGCTATCGGCGCGCCAGTACTGATTACTAATTTTGCAAATTTTATAAAGGTATTTGGAACTCCGTTAAGCGAGTTTACACATGGCGTATATCACTATCTTGCCGCCAGCGTGGAGCAGTTTTTCGCCAATGGCGGAACCTCCTGCTATGTGGCGAGAGTGGTTTCAGAGGATGCAAAAAAGGCTGAAAAGCAGGTTGGTCTGTTAAAATTTACTGCTGCCAGTGAAGGAAAATGGGGCAACCGGATTCAGGTTTCTCTGCAGTCTGTTATGAAGAAAAAAATGCAGCTTTTATCTCCGGCAGAAAGTGAGACAAGCTTTGTGGCAAAATCGGTGGAGGGTTTTCGCGAAGGAGATTTGGTCTTTGTAAATAATGAATATAACCGGATTACTTCTATTTTTGACCGGACTGTTACCTTTGAAAAACCGTTTGCTTCACAGGTAACAGACAATGCTCTGGTTCCGGCAGTTGTACTTTATCTGGCAGAGACAGATATGACAGTGCGTTATAATGAAGAGGAGGAAGTCTATACTTCTTTAAGCTTTAATCTTTCTTCTCCGGACTATATTCTGTTCCGGCTGGAAAACAGTGAGCTGATAAAAGTAGAAGCGGGACTGTCGGAAGGTCAATCAGACAGTCAATCGAAAGGCTGGAAAAATCCAATCGAAGAAATACTGGGAGCAGGGATTACAGCCGGCAGTTTTACTTTGGAGGGCGGCTGTGACGGAAATATTGAAAAAGTAAATGCGGAAACCTTTATTGGTACAGATGACGGTCCCGGCAGGCGCACGGGGATTCAGGCGTTTTTGGAAAACAATGTAGTGAGTATGCTGGCGGTTCCGGGTATTACAATACCAGAAGTCATAGTATCACTTGTTTCACATTGTGAAAATACCGGAAGTCGTTTTGCAGTAATTGATATGCCGGAGAATATGGCAAAACCCGATGAGTTGATTACCTATCGTTCTATAATTGACAGCACCTATGCCGCCATGTATCATCCATGGGTTCAGGTATTTGACCGGACAGCAAAAAAGCCTGCGTTTATTCCACCGTCAGGTGCAGTTCTTGGCGTGTATTCAAGAACAGATATTCATCGTGGAGTACATAAGGCACCGGCCAACGAGACGATTCTCTGTACAGATTTAAAAATTCATTATACAAAGGCAGAACAGGATATTTTAAATCCAGAGGGTATTAATTTGATTCGAAAGCTTCCGGGGAATGGTATTCGGATTTGGGGCGCCAGAACAGCAGGCAGTAACACGTCGTTTCGCTATGTCAATGTCAGAAGGCTGTTTATCTATGTAGAAGAGAGCATTAAGGCAAATACAAACTGGGTAGTATTTGAGCCGAATGATTCTGCGCTCTGGTCCAGAGTCAGCATGACCATTTCCGCTTTTCTGGATAATTTATACAGAAACGGTATGCTTGCAGGCAGTTCACCGGAGGAAAGCTATTTTGTAGAAATCGGACCATCTACCATGACACAGGATGATATCAGAAGCGGAAGACTGATTTGTAATGTGGGAATTGCGCCTTCCAGACCGGCAGAATTTGTTATTTTCCGTGTAACGCAGCATACTCAGACAGGAGAAAATTAAAAAAGGAGAGAAATTATGGCAACATATCAAAATAAAGCGGGCTTGTCTTATCCGCTTACAAAAATGAACTTTCTTGTAACCGTAGACAACGTAAACGGAACTGCTGCTTTTAATGAGGTAAGCGGTGTAGAAGCTTCCGTAGATGTTATCGAATTTCGTCAGGGCAATGCACACAGTCTAGCGCCTGTAAAGCTGCCGGGGCTGGTAAAACATGGAAATGTAACATTAAAAATGGGATATACCACAGACAGCGCCTTTAAGACATGGATACAGGAATGTGTCAGTGAAGTCAGAGGAGAAATGCCGAGAAACAATGTGTCTATTGAGCTTATTGATATTAACGGAGGCGCACCACAGAATGCGGTTACATCTATCAGCGGAAGTACTGTATGGATATTGACCAATGCATGGGTAACAAAATATACAGCGCCGGATTTAAACTCTACCGCAAGCGAAGTGGCAATTGAATCGGTGGAAATCGCATATGAAGAATTAGTTATTCCTAATTAATGGAGGATTTTATGCAGACAGTCTATGAATTTACTTTGCCCAAGGGATATGTGGACAGTACAGGTGAAGTACACAGAAGAGGAAAAATGAGGCTGGCGACAGCGGGAGATGAAATCAGCGCTACAAGGGACCCTAGAGTGCTCAGCAATCCGTCATATTTGACAATTGTTGTTCTTTCAAAGGTAATTACAGAGCTGGAAGGAATGGACATGGTGACGCCGACTACGATTGAACGGCTGTTTACGGCTGATTTGGCGTTTCTTCAGGATATGTATCAGAGAATTAATGACGTAGAGGTGCCGGAAATATCTGTCGTATGTCCTGATTGCGGGAAGTGTTACAGAGTACCATTAAATTTTACCATAGAGGACTGAGGCTTTATCCGCAGGAGGAATTATATAAAGAAATGTCCTTTCTCGCGTATTATTTCCACTGGAGCAGCAGAGAGGTTTTAGAGCTGGACCATCAGAGTCGCAGACGCTGGTGCAGGGAAATATCGGAGATTCATAAAAGCCTTGGCGCCTCAGACCAGAAGAAAGAAAAGAGTATTTTTGATTTAAAGCCGAGCAGATAGGAGGATAGAGGAATGGAAAAAGAGCCTTTGATAAATTATAACTTTCTGCTTCGGGTAGAGGGAATGTTTGACTTGCCCTGCAAAAGCATAGCGGGATTCCAGAAAAAGCAGGAATATGAATATATACAGGAAGGCGGCGTCAATGATTATGTGCATATCAGGAAAAAGCCCGCCAGTGAACCGAATACCTTTCAGGTAGAATGTTATGTGGGAACAGAACCAGACAATGTTTTAAATTTGGGAACAGAATTTTCCATGCCAGTACAGATTTTGATTGCGCGTTATCCCGGAGAGTTTGAAAATCCAAAGAGAATTTTTGAATTTAAGGGATGCATAGTTACAGAAAAGCAGTATGGAGAACTGAATGCAGAGAAAGGGGAAATTCTTACAGAAATAACGACGATTACCTATCAGACAATGACATGTAAGGATGCAAAAACAGAAAGTCGAAAGCCGGTATGGAAATTTGATAAAACAAATGCTGACGGAAACCATGAGCAGACAGCAAGGAATTTGGAAAGTTTTGGCATTCAAAAGCAGAAAAATAAAAACGCCAGATTATGGCCAAAGGTAAACAGTGCAAAAAATATAAAAAATTATCTGAAATCATAGAAAAGATACTGACAACTAATAAGAGAAAACAGCTAATAGGAGAAAAAGATGCTAATGCTGAAAAAACCGCTGCGGTTAAAGAGCCTTCTGGGTATTACATATAACGATGCATTTTCTGACAGGATACGGGCAAATTATGAATTTATGACAGCCGTAATAACAAAGGAGGAGCTTTTGCATCTTTTACTGGGGGAACCAAAGCAGACAGAGCAAAGAAGCGGTGTTACCATGATTGTTGAGAATACTGCTGTTGTAAATCAGAATGAAATTATCATACAACTGATAAATCAGGTGTTAAATCGTGTCTTAATGATGGGAGAAACGGGCATTACCTATCAGGATAATGTGTATATTGGATGTATTCTGCGCAAGTTTGGGATTGCAGATATTCGTACTTTTTTGGAAAGGATTCGAAGCAGCAAAGAAGAATATATTTTAAAAAATCAACTTTTAAAGAAATATGAACGGGAAAAAAATTTTTTGAAAATATATGAACTGACAGGAAACAAAAAGCCGGAAAATCAAACAGATATGGATAAAATCTCAGTGGAAAATCTTGAGAAAAAGGAAGA